>BNJV01003139.1_pt1 | contig 193916 bp, 255 predicted proteins | sample 8540591 | NCBI WGS metagenome assembly BNJV01 (sample SAMD00202457, study PRJDB9452) | human saliva metagenome | host: Homo sapiens | reverse complement strand
TAGGTGCGTTCTCCGGCCCTCCTGACTGGGGTGGGGCTACTTGGCGCCCTCGTCCCAGTCATCATCGTCGACAGCATACTTGGCGGCCAGTTCCTCGTAGTCGATCGTCGTCAGGGCTCAGACCCCGAGGGATGCTGAGACGAGCTCCCTGCCCAGAGCCTTGTAATCGGTCTCCGGGCTGAAGTGCCGGGCTTACGGGCAACCTTGGTTGCCTTGGCCTTCTGACGGCCGCGCCCCATAGGCTCGACCCCCTCCAACGTGTCACGGCGCGCACGTGGGCGCGCTCTTCCTGGTCAAATATGTCGTGGGCCAACCGTACAACGTCAATGCGCGCGAACACCATTCGGACACCGGCAGGGAGTCGTGGTGACGCGCACCCCACATGTGGGACGTCGGGCCCAACATGCCTACAGGGATTGCTCAGATAACCTCCTGCAAACCCTCGGCGCACCTGCGGATATTGCCCAAGACTGGCCCTAAGGTCCCTCAGGCAGGCAGGGGAGCGCACAGGGGTCGTCAGGGGCCACCTCGAAGGTCTTTGCGAGGAGGGCGCCGCCGGGCGGGGCGTCAAGTGGATGGTGGTGCTTCGCCGGGGGCGTACGCGGTGGGCCTGACGGACGTGTGGGTGGCCTGGCTGACCGAACCGCGAGGACGCACCTCAGTGCTGGAGGACTGATCCCTGGGGTGCAGTTCTCGAGACTTATGGTGCGTCCTCGACGGGTGATTCTGCTTCAGCGGCGGGCGAGGGCGGGACAGGGACGATGCCGGCGGTTACCACGCCTCCGGCGACGGCGGCCGCCTTGGCGAGCGCGGAGGTCGCCTCGAGGTCGCCCTGCTTGGCGCGCTCCCAGGGTCTCCTCTGCCTGCTCGGCCAGCCGGCGGGCCTCCTCTCGCAGTCGGCCGGCGCCGGCCTGCGACCTGCTCACGCAGGTGGTCGGCCCGGGCACTCGCCTGCTCGCGCAGATGTTCCCCGGCCTCCCTCGCCTGCGTGCGCGGGTCGACCCGGGACGCGAACTCATCGACGCTCGCTGCCAGGGGCCGCGCGCTGGGCGCGCAGCCGCTCCTCGATCTGCTCGGGGCTCAACGACTCCAGACCCGGCGGCCCCAGCGCCATCGGCACCGGACGCGCCTGCCTGCTGACCGCTGGTCATGCCCGGCCCGCCCGAGTGCGAAAGGCCTTGACCGCGGCAACGGTCGCGGTCACGCTCAAGCCCGGCCAGGGCGAGCCCCGCGGCCGTGACGATCCCCAGCGAGGCGGGGTCGCCGTCGCGGGCGTCGTCGAACAGGCGGGTAACGCGCTGGCCGAGGGTCAGCGTGCCGGCCTCATAGGTGTCGACCCCGCCGTTGGGGTCGGTGCCGCCACCGGCCAGGGAGGCCAGGCGGTTCTTGACCTGCCCGACCGTGTCCTCGGCTTTGCTGACGGCCTGGCTGCGCAGGTCCTGGACCTTCTCGCGGGCCTTGAGCTTGGCGACCTTGGCCAGGTTGTGCGGTGCCAGGCGCGCGGCGAGCTCGTCGACGTCGGCGGCCAGGGCCAGGCGCCGAGCCGCCATGTCGGACAGGACGGCGTCAGCCGACGGCGCTGCCTGCGCGGCGAGGGGCAGACGTGGGTGCGGTGTTGGCGCTCACCGGGCGTTCCCCCTCTCCAGGCCGGAGGCGACGGCTCCCCTTGACGGTGTTGACCGGCTCCATCAGCCCCTCCTGCGGCGTGGGGGTGTCGGCCTTGGCGGCCTTGAGCCGCTTGACGCCGATCAGGGCCAGCGGCACAGCGATCACCGTGAGGATCAGCGCCACCACGAGGAAGGCGGCCCACAGCGGCATGACGTTGGACAGTCCCGCCGTCAGCGACCCGAGCAGCAGCCCGAAGATGAACAGGGCCAGGACCCCGGCGGCGCCGAGCAGCCCGGCCCCCAGGCCCATCTCCTTGGCCATGCGCTGGCCCTTGGCCTTGGCCAGGGTCGATCTCGCCACGCACCAGCGCTGAGATGTTCTCCGAGATACGGGCGATGAGGCTCACCGAGCGAGGGCTGGGTGCCGCCGAGCCCCGAGGAGGCGCGTGGCGGGAGGCCGACGGCGTCGCCTGCGACGGCGGGGAGGTGGCTGGTTGTTGAGCATGGACGGACCTTCTCGTGTGAGGGCGCGGCGTTGGGTGCAGTCGACTGACTGCGAGGCGGCGGGATCGCGGCAGTGGGACGACCCGCCCCCTAAGAATCTCACAGCGCGCGCCATCGTGGAACAACGCAGGCTTGGGCGGGTTTGTAGGTTTGGGAGATAGAGCCCGGCTTTCGCCACAGGCGATCTACGAGGGTGGCCGTTGCCGCCCTGACCGACATTGTGGCCCGGACCGTCCCGACGGCCTGGAGCGAGTCGGCGTGAGCGTCGGTACAGGTGCCCGCCGCCCCACTACTCCTGGTTCCAGGCCTGCCACAGGCTCGCGTACTCCCCGCCGAGCGCCACGAGCTCGTCGTGGGTGCCCAGCTCGACGATCCGCCCGTCCATGACGACGGCGACCGTCGGCGTCGGCGGCCGTGTAGAGGCGGTGGGCGACCTCGATGACGGTGCGCCCGGCCAGCGCCGTGGACAGGGTCCGCTCCAGGGTACGCGCGGCGCGCGGGTCCAGCAGCGAGGTGGCCTCATCCAGGATGAGCGTGTGCGGGTCCAGCAGCACCAGCCGGGCCAGCGCCACCTCCTGGGCCTGGGCCGGGGTGAGGTTCAGGTGCCCGGAGCCGACCATCGTGTCCATCCCGTCCGGCAACCCGTCCACCCAGGCGTCGGCCCCGATGGCCTCGATCGCCTCGCGGATCGTCTCATCCGAGGCGCCCGGGCGCCCCAGGCGCACGTTGTCCGCCACGGACCCGACGAACACGTGGTGCTCCTGGGTCACCAGGGCCCGTGGCGGCGCAGCTCGTCCTCGGTGAGGTCGGTCAGCGCCACCCGCCCACGGTGACGCGCCCGGAGGTGGGCGGGTTGATGCCGGCCAGCATCCGCCCCAACGTGGACTTCCCGGACCCTGAGGGGCCGACGACGGCCAGCCGCTCCCCGGGCACGAGCTCCAGGTCGATCCCGTGGAGCACCTCGACGCCCTCCCGGTAGGAGAGCGCACGTCGTCGAGGCACGATCCGCGTACCGTCGGGCTCCTCACCGGTGGGAGTGCGGTCGTCGGGCACCTCCTCCACCCCAGGGATCCGGGACAGGAGGCCTGGGCGATCTGGACCTGGTCGATCCAGAACATGAGCTGGCCCACCGGCTTGCGCAGCTCCATCGCGTAGAGCGTCACGGTGGTGATCGCCCCAGGGTCGCGTGGCCGCGGGCGTCAGGAAACCCGCCCCACAGGAGGATGACGACGACGGGTGCCCGCCAGGCGACGTCAAGCACCATGAACAGACGCACCCGCAGCATCGCCGTGTAGCGCTCCAGGGACCAGGCCTCCTTGATGGAGCCGCGATGGCCTCGCTCGCGGCGCTCGCCGATGCCCAGTACGTCCACGGTCTCGGCGTGCTCCGACCGTCTCGGAGACCGCGCCGTTGAGGCGGGCCTGGGCGGCCGACTCGGCCCGGTAGGCGGGGATGGAGATCGGCGGGTACCAGCGCATCATCGACCACACGGGCGGCGCGATGACGAGCAGTCCGAGCGCCAGGAGGGTCGGCGACGGCGGCGGCCAGGAGGTAGAGACGATCGTCACCACGCACACGAGGATCTGGGGATCCTGATCCGCACGAGGAACCTCGATGCGGGAGACGTCGGTGGTGGTGCGGCCCACGGGTCGCCGGTGCCGGCGGACTCCACGGCGCTCAGCGGCAGGTGCACCACCCAGTTCATCATGCGCTCGCGCAGCTCGGCGAACCGACTCGCCCAGGGTGCGGGCGTACTTCTGGGCAAGCGGTTGATGATCGCCCCCACGAGCGTCACCGCGATGATGGTCAGCACGATCCGGTCCACGTAGCCGGCGTCGGCCCGCCCGGCCGAGACCGCCCGACCAGCCGCCCCAGCGGCTGCGGGGCCACGAGCGTGGACAGGACCGCGGTGATCTGGAGGGCCAGGACGACGGCGAAGCGCCCCCGGTAGGAGGCCATGATGCGGAAGGTCTTGCGCAGGGCGACGGGCCCGGGCGCGACGGGAAGTGCCATCAGCAGCTCGCCTCCGCGTCCTCGCCCATGGCCCGGGAGACGACGGCTCGGTAGTCGGCCGCCTGCGCGTCGCCCTCGCGGGCCATCACCATGAGCTCGCGGTGCGTGGATCGCAGCAGCTCGGCACCGTTGGAGTCAGGAAGACGACCTCGTCGCAGGCCTCCAGGACCAGCGGCGAGGCGGTGACGACGACGGTCGTGCGCCCGGCGCGGGGCCCGGTGCAGCTGGGCGGCCACCCGGGCCTCGGTGTGGGAGTCCAGGGCGGAGGTCGGCTCGATGAGCACGAGCGTGGGCGCCTCGGTCAGCAGCGCCCGGGCCAGGGCCACGCGCTGGCGCTGCCCACCGGACAGGGACCGACCCTTCTCGGTGATCATCCCGGCCAGGCCCTCGCTGAGCGAGGTGAGGACGTCGCCGGCGTCGGCGATCTCGATGGCCTCCAGCAGCCGGTCGTCGCCGGGCATATCGCGCTCCTGGGCGCGGACCTGCTGGTCGACGTCGGCCCCGGTGGTGCGCTCGGCCTCGGCGCGCACGAGGTCCTCGAGACCCGCCGGCCGCGGGTCGGGGCCGCCGCGCACATCGAGGGGCCTCACGCAGGGTCCCGGTGAAGAGCTGGGCGGTCGCCCCGGAGACGACGACGCTGGCGCGCACCTGGTCCAGCGGCATGGCGGTCAGGGGCCTGCCCGCCAGGGTCACGGTGGGCCCGGAGTCGGTGAAACGGCCCAGGCGTGTGGCCAGCTCGGCGGAGACCTCCGGGTCGGGGCACACGAGGGGCCGTCATGCGGCCCTCCTCAGGCGTAGGCCGCTGCTGGAGTCCACCAGGTCACCGCTGACGGGCTGGGCGGAGGCGGGGTCCAGGTCGAGGCGCTCCACGAGGCTGCCGGCGGCGGGCCTCACCTCAAGCAGACGGCTCAGGCGCCGGGCGCCCACGACGGCCCGGGTGTAGTCCTGCACGGAGTTGGTGAAGACCCACAAGGGCCAGGACAGGTAGGCGGTGTAGCCGTAGAAGGTGATGAGCCCGCCGGGGGTGAGGCTGCCGGCCACCGCCATGCGCGCCGCCACCCACACGACGATCGCGGCGAAGAGCCCGGGCAGCAGCACCTGGAGGGTCATGAGGGTGGCCTGGGAGGAGGCCACCTCGACGCCGCGGCGCCGCAGCTCCTGGGAGGCGTCCCGGTAGCGGCGGGCGAAGACGTCCTCCCCGCCGATGCCCCGCAGGATCCGTGAGGCCCGCCACCGTGTCGGTGGTGATCGTGGTGACCGTGGACTGGGCCTCGCGCTGGATGGCCTGGCGCTTCTGCAACGGGCGGATGACCAGGGTGACGATCGCCGCGACCAGTGGCATGCCCAGGATGACCACCAGCCCTAGGCTCACCGAGGTACGGAGCATGAGGACCGCCACGACGGTAGCTGGCCGCCGCCCCAGCAGGGCCGGCAGGGTGCTCGAAGAACTTGCCCAGGTAGTCGGCGTCGGAGGCGATGATGGTGGCGACCTCGCCGGTGGAGACCTGCGGGACAGGTCCGCCCCCGTGGCGGAGACCTGACGGCCCACGAGCCGGTCGACGTCGAAGGCCGTGCGCATCCATGCCGTCACCCCGAAGTAGGACAGCATCGTGTCCCCGATGGCGTAGACGACGAACAGCACCAGCAGCAGCGCCGATCCCCACACGCGGGCGTTGAGAGCCATTCTCGATCCCGGCGTCGAGCGCCTGGCCCAGGAAGCCCGGGCACGATCGCCTGGATGGTGTTGGAGTGCAGGCCGCCAGAGTCGCCAGGGTGACCGGGACGGCGGCGCGGCGCAGCAGCCAGCGCAGAAGAGCCCCGGCCCCGAGGGACGGGGCTGGGGCAGTGGGGCGTCGGGGGACATGGAAGCGCGACCGGTGCGGCCGGGGTGGTCGGGAGCGACCGGGAGGACGATTCGGGCATGATCGACCGAGGCTATCGGAGCTGAAACGGGCGCGGCAGGGGAGAGCCGGTGACAAGGAAGATATCGGGCGCGGGAATATCCGGCGAGTGCGGCTCGGGTGGGTTTCAACCAGGCGCACAGCGGCGCCTGGCCCACCCCCATCGCGGGATCGGGCCGAGGCAGCCGGGGTCAGCGGGTCCGTCATCCAGTGCCGGCTGGATGACGGACCCGCCGTCTGCTCAGTCAGTGGCGATGGCGTCCAGGACGGGGATCCGGGAGGCGCGCAGCGCCGGCCACAGGGCCGCGACGATACCGACCACCACGGAGAGTACGAGCATGCCCACCATCTGGCCCCACGGGATGCTCAGGACATTCAGTCCCCGCTCCTCCAGGAGCCTCTTGAGGGCCGCGGCCAGGACGATCCCGGTCGCTCCGCCCAGGACGGTGCCGTACAGGGCGGTGATGACCGACTCGGTGATGATCTCCCCGGCCAGCTGGGCCTTGCCCAGTCCGACGGCGCGCATGGCCCGATCTCCCGGGTGCGCTCGAGACCGAGAGCACCAGGGTGTTGACGATGCCCAGGATGGCGATGACGATGCTCAGCCCCAGCAGCCCGTAGAGGACGGCGAGCATCTGGTTGACCTGCTGGCCGACCTGGTCCGAGGATCTGATCGGCGTCGCGCACCGAGTACTGGTAGGTGTCGGCCACGATGTCCTCCGCCTTGTGGCGCACGGTATCGATGTTGGCGCCCTCGTCGAGGGTCAGGAGGATGCCCAGGGGCGAGTCCAGGACGCGGGCCGGGTCGGTGGTGTTACCCGGCGAGCTCCAGGACCCCACCGACGCCGCCAGCTCGGGGGCGATGTGAGTTGCCACCGGTTCCCTTCGGGTCGATGAGGGCGCCCACCGTGGCCTCGACCGAACCGTTGGGTCCGGTGAAGGAGACCTTGTCTCCCACCTTGAGCCCCTCGTCCTTCTGGGCGGCCACGTGGGTGGCGTCCAGGTCCTCCAGCGTCCCGGCGCTCACGTTGGCGTCGTAGGCCCTGGAGTAGGTGGCGGGGTCGATGACGACGTTGGTGGCCATCGGGTTCTGGGAGCCATCGGGCTTGGTGACCGCATCGGTGTAGGCGGTGTAGGAGGACGTCTCCTTGACGCCGTCGATCGCCGTGATCTCCTTGGCCTTCTCGTGGAGAGCCGTGTGCCCAGGCCGTTCATCGACGCGGGCTGGACCACGAGGTCGGCCTTGAGGGACTTGTCGACCTCGTCGGCGGTCGAGGCGTTGAAGGGGCCGCCAGTGTGGCGCCGGCGCACACCAGCGCCATGCCCACCATGAGGGGCACCCTGACGTGTTGGCCGTGCGGCGCGGGTTGTGGATGATGTTGCGCACCGCCAGACGCCCGGAGGGCCGTAGCAGCCGGAACGGCAGTCCCAGGACGGCCACCACCGGGCGTGCCAGGGTGGGGGAGACGACGAGCAGTCCCAGGACCACCGCGCCCGCACCCACCCCCATGATGGGACTGCGCGGCTCCAGGTCTTTGTTCACCCAGGCGGCGGCGACCGCGGCCACCCCAACTGCCAGCAGCAGCCCGCCGATGATCGTGCGCCAGATGAGCGACTTCTCCGGGGAGCCTGACACGCCGCGCATCGCCTCGACCGGGTGGGTCAGAGCGGCCTCGCGCGCCGGCAGCAGGGCGCCGACGATGGTGACAGCCAGCCCCACCGCCAGGGAGATCACGATGATTGGCGCGGTCAGGCCGGTGCCCTCCAGCAGCGGCATGCCCATGGCCTCCAGCAGCTTGGCCAGCCCGGCCAGGAGCCCGGCCCCTGCGGCCACGCCCAGGGCGGAGCCGACCACCCCGATGACGATCGCCTGGAGGAACACGATGCCGAACACCGATCCGGGCGAGGCACCTACCGCCCGCAGCAGCGCGAACTCCTTGACGCGCTGGCGCACGCTCATCGCGAAGGAGTTCATGATGATGAAGGACCCCACGAACATGGCGATGACGACGAAGACCAGCAGGAAGACCTGGATGAAGCCCAGCTGTTCCTCGATGGTCTTGTTCTGCTCCTTGATGAGCTCGGCGCGGGTCTTCACCTGGGCTCCGTCGGGAATGACCTTGGTGACCTCGGACTTGACCGTGTCCACCGAGGCTCCGTCAGCCAGGTCGATTGAGATGTTCGAGACCCTCCCGTCCGGGGCGGCGATGGGCATGAACCATTCCGGGTCCATCCCCACGACCGTCGCACTGGCCATGGAGGACCCGAAGTGGAACTCACCCACCACCTTGACCTCAGTGGGCTCACCCTGGATGACGATATGCGTCGTGTCCCCGACCTTGAGGCCGGAGTTCTTCAAGGCCCCCGACTCCAGGGCGATCTCGCCTCCACCCTGGGGCATGTGACCCTGGGCCCAGGTCCAGCCCGGCTCCTTGTCATACAGCGGCAGGAAGGCGTAGGGTGCTCCCATGCTCGAGACCGGCGTGTCATTGGCGCCCACGGGGACCCCGGTCGTCTGGGCATCGGGCTTGGCTGCCTCGACACCGTCGATCTGCTTGATCTGGTCGGCCAGGGAGCCGTCAATGGGCTCGGTCTGCGTGAGGCGGCCGAGCTACTACCGCCACTGTTGTTGTCGGAGGCGATCTTGGGGACCCTGGACGTACAGGTCCGAGGTAATGGTGGAGGAGGTCAGCTTGAGAAGGTCTCCGACATGGAGGCGCGCAGTGCCAGCGTGCCCGACAGGAAAGGCCACCCCGAGCATGACGGCGAAGGTGGTGAGGAAGAACTGCTTGGCGTGGGCGCGTACGGAGCGCCAGGCGACTCGTTTCACGGCTCAGGCCCCCTTGGGAGCGGCGGTGCTGCCGTCGGTGACGCGGGCTCCGGCGGCGGGCGCGGACTCCGCGTCGCTCAGCTCGCGCAGGGCGTCCAGGACCCGGTCGCGGTTGGGATCGGCCAGCTCGGCCACGACGTGCCCGTCGCGCAGGAAGATGACGGTGTCGGCCCAGGCGGCCGCCTCCGGCTCGTGGGGTCACCATGACCACCGACTGCCCTGAGGCTATCGACGCTGCGACGCAGGATCTCCAGGACCTGCTCGGTGGAGTGGGAGTCCAGGTTCCCGGTGGGCTCGTCGGCGAAGACGACCGCCGGCTCACCCACGAGGGCCCGGGCGCAGGCCACGCGCTGGACCTGGCCGCCGGAGAGCTCGGCGGGCCGGTGGGACAGGCGCTCGCGGAGTCCGACGGCGTCGATCACCTGGTCGAAGCGCTGCCGGTTGACCTTCTTGCGGGCGATGTCCAGGGGGCAGGGTGATGTTCTCCGCGGCCGAGAGCGTGGGGACCAGGTTGAAGGACTGGAAGATGAAGCCGATGCGCTCGCGGCGCAGGCGGGTGAGCCGACGTTGGCTCATCGAGGAGATCATGTCGCCGTCGAGCATGATCTCCCCGGAGGTGATCGAGTCCAGGCCGGCCAGGCAGTGCATGAGCGTGGACTTGCCCGAGCCGGAGGGACCCATGATGGCGGTGAATCGGGCCCGGGCGATATCGACGTTGACGGCGTCGAGGGCCTTGACGGCGCCGAGCCGCGACCGTAGACCTTGCTGAGGCTGCGGGCGCAGACCACAGGGTCGTCCACGGGCCGGTGAGGTGTGAGGACGGAGGATGCTGCTGGTGCGGAACTACTCATAGGTTCAGTCTGGCAGTGGCATGACTTCCTCGAATCCTCCTGGCGGAGGAACAGCCCCTGACCTCTTGACCAGTCCACCCTGACCTGCGGTAGGGGATGACCCTGAGACGAGAGGATGAGCCCGCGCGTGAGTGGTGGATTTCCTCGGCCGACATCGTTTCTTGACCCTCGCGGCCGAATCGCGACTACCATCGGTGCTGATCGGCGCCTTTGTGAAGGACCCGGGACGGGTGCGACGAGCCTGATCAGTCGAGGTCACCATACGTTCTCCTGGAAGGTCTCTGATGGATCCGGCTCAGCTCACGACGGCGGCTCAACAGGCCGATGCGGCGGTCGCCGCGCAGACATCGGATCAGGCCCTGCAGGCCGCGATCGCGCAGAGCCGCCCCGACCTGTGGGCGTCTCTGGCGGCCAACCCGTCCGCCTACCCGGACCTGCTGGCCTGGCTGTCCGGCACCGGCGATGCCACCGTCCTCGCCATCCTCCAGGCGCGCGGGTACTCGCCCGACGTCGCCGTGGCATCCGCGGCCTCCGGGGCGACGGCGGCCGAGCCGGCTGACGAGACGACTGATGAGGCGGCCTCGGTGACGGTGGACGCGCCAGACGTCGAGGCATCAACCGACGAGCCCTCGCCCGAGGACGAGGGTGAGAAGAGCGATGACGCCGAGAATCCCGAAGACCTCGACGACGCTGATGAACCCTCCGATGAGCCGGAGGAGGACGCTCCCGCAGCCCGACGAGGTCGGAGAAGGCGGAGGAGTCGGAGGATCTCTCGGCCAGGGACGCGCAGAATCCTGTGGCGGACACTGAGGAGACCGAGGATACTGAGGACATCGGTGACCCCGAAGACGCCGGTGACGCCGAGCAGGACACCGAGGAGAGCCCCGGCGACAGCGATGAGGCGGACCCCTCGGGCGACGAGCCCGTGGACACTGAGAGCCCGGATGAGCACGAGGACTCAGACACCCCTGCCGATGCCGATTCAGATGCTGAGGGGCAGACCGGCGCTGACGACGCAGCGACCGATGCAGACGATGAGGACTCGGACGAGCGCCGCGGAGGACTCGAGAGGGCGAGTCCGAGGCCGACATCGACGACGAGCCCGAGGACAGCACCGAGTCAGCCTCCGGGCCTGAGACGGAGGAGTCCGCAGAGGATCAGGCGGCCGGCGCCGCCTCGTCGGATGAGGACGGCATCCTCGGGCGAGGAGCCGGCAGGGGCAGACCGAGACATTCCCGCCGTTGAGACCACGGCGGTCTTCGCCGCGGCTGGAGCGACGGAGGTCATGGCCTCGGCCCAGTCGGCGGCTCCCGCTGCGGGCTCCGCGGAGTCGGTGGCCATGCCCGTGGCCCCGCCGCCGTCGGCCGAGGACATCGCCGCCTGGGCGGAGACTCCGTCCGGGGCGCCGTCGGGCTTCTCCGCCGCGCAGCCCGCGGTGGAGCTGGACATGTTCGGGCCCCAGATGTCGGCTCAGATGCCTCCGAGTCAGCAGCAGAAGCAGGCGTCGGGATCCAGTACCGGACGTCTGGTGGCCGTCATCGTCGTCCTCCTTCTTGTCATCGTCGGTGGAGGCGGCGTGTGGGCCGGATCCTACTTCCGGCAAGGGCGACAGCTCCCGGGACAACGCCGGCGACCAGAGCGGGAAGCAGGACCCCGGCCAGGCCAATGCTGCTGCCACGGTGACGGCGTCGGCCCTGCCCTCGGGCGCCGTCAAGGCCTGCTCGAGCATGCCGGCACTCACGATCACCTCGGTGCAGGACGGTCAGGGCGAGCTCACGGTCCAGGCCAATGTGACGACCTCCTGCGCCGACGGTGACTTTCTGGCCGGCTCGTCCAACCAGATTCTCGTCTACAGCTCCACGAGCCCGACCGGTGGGGCCGACGTCGACCATCTCGTGGCCTCGGGGACCTTCGACCTCTCCAGTGAACCGCTCATCATCCCCAACGGTGGACGGACGGTGGTGTTGCGTTTCGGCGAGCAGCACTACTTCCGCACCGCCAAGGACCTCGACCTCAAAAGCCTCAAGGTGACCCCTACCTCGACCGGGGCTCCCAGTCCAGCGTCACCTCGAGCAGCTCCACGAACTCCCCGATGACGATCGCGACGTCGACGAGCTCCAGTGCCGGCCAGGAGCAGCAGGAGGAGCAGGCCGTGGCCAGGCCCTCTGCGGTGGCAGGCCGATCACGACCGCTCACTCGTCATGGGCAAGTTCCTGGGCAAGTGGACCCCGCAGCTGTCCTCCAAGCAGGTGGGCCTGTACTTCGATGGGCAGACCTGGAGCAACCGCTCGATCCTGGCCGAGTTCCTCCAAGACGCGGCAGGCCAACCCGAACACCGTCATCGTCAACAGCAGCGACTGGTCGGTGTTCGACGTCGGCGGCTGGTGGGTGACCCTGTCCGGCGAGCTCTACGCGACCGCGGACGAGGCCAACGCCTGGTGCGACACCCAGGGCTACGACTCCGACCACTGCCTGGCCAAGCGCATGGAGTCCAGCGGCTCGCCGCAGGGCACCACCAAGTCCCGCTGAGGCTCCGCCCCCGCGGGATCTGCGCGGGGCCGGCGCGCCTCAGGACGGCTGCAAGCCGCTCTTGAGGGCCAGGGACCCGCGCGGCCGACTCGTCCACCCGGGCGGCGAAGCAGGGGATCCGACTCGGCGGCGGCGACGAGTGCTTTGACCATGTCTGCGGCGACCGTCGGGTCGGCCGAGGCGAGCACGATGTCGCAGCCGGCCCGGATCGCGTACGGCCCGCTCGCCGGCGGCCACACCCTGGACCTGGACAGCGGCGGAGACGTCGTCGGTGATGACCACGCCGGTGAAGCCCATCTCGGTGCGCAGCATCTCGGTGACGATCGTCGAGGAGAAGACCGCCGGCGCCGAGGGATCGATGAGCGCGTAGGTGGCCGAGGAGACCATGATGACCTGCGCGCCGGCGGCGATGGCGGCGCCGAAGATGACACGACGGCGGCGTCGGCTGCTGCGGTTCGTGGTGCTGTCGACGACGTTGGCGGAGGTGTCCGTGTTGGCCGTCACCCGCCCCAGGCCCGGGAAGTGCTTGTAGGTGGGGATGACCTTCGAGGCCTGCATACCCTCGGCGAAGGCGCCCGCCTTGGAGGAGACGGTAGCGGCGTCGTGCCCGTACTCCCGCCCCCAGCGGCCGATGGGCTCGTTGGTGCTCGGCCGGTCGATGTCGACCAGGTCGGCGACCGGGGCCAGGTTCATGTTGACGCCGACGTCGGCCAGCTCCTTGCCCCAGGTGCGCGCCGAGGCCACCAGCTGGTCGCGCGGCTGGGTCGACTGGTCCATCGCCGAGGGGATGTCGGAGAAGCCCGATCCGGTCAGGGACCTGGACCTCGCCACCCTCCTGGTCGGTGGCCACGAGCATCGGGGCGCTGTGGGTGGTGTCGGGGCCGACCTTGGAGGTGAAGGAGCTGATGACCTTCTGGGTCGCCTGGCTGCCCGCGGTGGTGCGGCCGGCGATGAAGATGTTGCCGACGTGCTGGCTGGCCACGGCCTCGGTGGAGGCCTGCTTGGGGAGGTGGCGTCCACCCCGACCATCATGAGCTGGCCGACCTTCTCCTCAGGCTCCAACCCTCCAGCGCCGCGGCGGTCATGGGCGCGGTGGCCGACGGTGTCGTGCCTGTGGCCGTGGTGGGCGAGGGGCGGAGGTGGACGACGCAGGCGACGGACCCGTCGGCCTCACACTGGAGGAGGCGCCTCCGGACGACGAGGAGCCGGGGATGAGGGAGCATCCGCCAGGGACCCGGCGCCCACCAGGGCTGCCAGGAGTACTGGTCGTCGACTCACGTGGTGCTGCGGGGACGTGCTCGGGTCGGTGGAGGCGGGAGTCTCCCCGGCATCCGGAGCGGCAGGCCGATGGCGGTCGTTCATGCCGGCCACACTAAGGCAGGTTCCGGGGCCTTCGCGAGGCATTGGCTCTCACGGTCGATTCCCTCGGTCCTCTCCCGGCCCGGTCCGTGGTCCCCTCGGCGCTACTCCCATCCCAGCTGGTGGAGGCGCTCGTCGGGGATGCCGAAGTGGTGGGCCACCTCATGGATGACGGTCACCGTGATCTCCTCCACGAGCTCCTCGCGGCTGGTGCACCAGCGCTCCAGCGGACCGCGGAAGATGAGGATGCGGTCGGGCAGCACCATGGACCAGCCCTCGTCGCGCTCGGTGAGGGGGACGCCGTCGTACAGCCCCAGGAGCGTAGGCCGGCTGGCCTCGTCATAGTCCTCGTCGGTGAGCATCTCCGGGATCCGGGCTCGTCCTGGACGAGGGCACGACGACGTTGTCCATCACCTCGGCCAGGTCCGCCGGGATCTGATCGAGCGCATCGCCGACGACGTCCTCGAACTCCTGCTCCGACATCCGCCCCACAGGACCGTCCCGCAGGGCTGTTCCGCGCCCCTGCTCGATGCTCCTGGCTCACAGGGGCCAGCCTGCCAGACGCACGGGCTCCCGTCTCGACCGTCTTCGACGGCCGGGAATCCCGCCGAGAAACCGAGCGGTGAGGAGGGTCACGCCGTCAGGGATTTTGCACTGCGGAAGACTGTCCCCTTAGTGTTCATCCCGGTTCGAGGCGCGACGACGTCGAAGGCCCCTGGCCCCCATCGTCTAGCGGCTCGAGGACCCCGCCCTTTCACGGCGGTAGCACGGGTTCGAATCCGTTGGGGGTACCGATTCGCACAAGTGAATAACTACAGTGAATTCACACTGGCCTCGTGGCGCAGTTGGTTAGCGCGCCGCCCTGTCACGGCGGAGGTCGCGGGTTCAAGTCCCGTCGAGGTCGCGGAAGGGTCGGTCCGATCAGAAATGGTCGGACCGATTCCATCCATGGCTCTGTGGCTCAGTTGGTAGAGCGTTCGACCGAAAATCGAAAGGTCACCGGATCGACGCCGGTCGGAGCACTGGCGAGGCCCGCGAACTCACAAGGTTCCGGGCGTCGCTCATCCTCCGCCCGACCCGGGCGGGACCTGAGCCGGTAGAGGATGGCTCTCACTGGCGACCGCGCCGGTAGGTGTAGCCGGTGGTGAAGATCCCGAGGCGATGGCGGCGACGGGCCAGATGATCCAGGAGATGCCCCAGGGCGTCGAAGATGAAGCTCCACAGCAGAGTAGATGACCACCGTGGCCGGCCAGTAGATGCTGCAGCCACGAAGCTGATTAAGGGGTCGTCCTTGGTCTCGTTCTGTTCGTTGTGCTGCCAGGCGCTGTGGTCGCCGGGCCGGTGGGTGCGGGGTGGTGGGTCGGCTGGGGCTCGGACGGGGCGCGCAGTGCGTTGCCTGCGGGGTGCTCGCCGGGCTGGATGTCCTGACGCGATGCCCAGCACCGGGGCCAGCTCCTGAAGGTTGCCGAAGTCGGTGATGACCTGGCCGACCGCCTCGTTGTGGGTCTTGCCCTGGGCGATCGCGTCGTTGTGGGCGTCCTCCATCATGGCGCGCAGCTCGCTCGCGGGCCTCAGTCAGGCGCGGGTGTGGCCGGGTAGGGGGCGAACATGTTGTCGAGGAAGGTCTCGATGGTGTCCATCAGCGGGATCCTTTCGCGAAGCGGTCGACGAGGGTCTTGGTGTCCTCCCACTCCGGAGACCTTGGTGGTCAGGTAGGCAGTGCCTTCGGAGGTGAGGGCGGTGGTAGGTGCGGGACTTGCCGGAGTCGGACACTCCTGCGTAGGGCGTGCCAGTCCGGCGGACTCCAGGCGTTTGAGGCCGTGTAGAGGGTGGTCTGCTTGATGGTGTACTCGCCGTCGGCGACCTCGGTGATGGTCTTGGCGAGCTCGTAGGCGTAGGACGGCTGTCGCTTGAGCAGTGACAGGACGATGAGGTCGATGTAGCCGCGGATGGCGTCTGCGCTGATCGCATGTAGACCCTCCTTCCGTGAGCTGTGCTGTGTGAGGTGCAGCGGTGCCGAGCTCCTTGTGTGCATCTAACGTACTACGGCCACGTGAGTACGTCTAGTCGAGAAGTTGTGTGATGCGGGATCTTCGCTCTCGGTCGTTGGTCGTGGTCACAGGCTGGGCCCAGCCTGTGCTGCGGTCCCCATGCTCCTCGCAGCCACCACCCCTCCCGCGGTCTCAGCGCGGATCCGTAGCGACTCCGTCTCCCCGCCCACCCCTCCGGTCCCACGGGCGTGCCGTCCCGTCGAACGTGGACGAGACCGTCAAGGTGGTCACCAAGACGACGAACGACCTCGCCAGCCATCGGCCTGCAGGCCGGCCTCGGCGCCGCCATCGGCATCCTGGTCGCCGTCGTGCGCGGTGGCCATCCTCGAGCTTCATGGGCCGGCGCCGCCTCCTGTACCGCGAGATCGTGGAGTTCGGGCGCCGCCCCGCCTCGCCGTCGGCGCGCCATGACCGGGGCCTTCCTGGGCACCCAGATCGCCCCTGACCGGGCTGCGGCGGAACCAAGAGCGACTCGACGACGATGGTCGTCATCGAGCGAGGGGTCACCATCGCGCTCATCTTCTCGGTGACCTGGCTCGTCGTCGCCTTCGCCAAGGCCGTCGAGTCCACCGTCGTCAAGGGGTGCGGGTCAGCGAGGAACCGGGGGCGCCAACCGCGTGACCACAGAGCCGAGATCATCCGGCGCGTCGCCAGGTGGTCATCATCATCGCCGGGCTCGTCAGCGCCATCATGACCTTCCCCAGCGTCCAGCTCGCCATGGACTCGCTGCTCGCCTCGGCCGGTCTAGCCTCCGTCATCGCCGGTATGGCCGCCCGATCCATGCTCGGCAACGTCTTCGCCGGGCCTCCAGCTGGCCACCTACCGACGCCATTCGCGTGGACGATGTCGTCGTCGTCGACAACGAGCAGGGCACCATTGAGGAGATCACCCTGACCTACGTGGTCATGCGCACCTGGGACGAGCGGCGCCTCATCCTGCCCTCGACCCACTTCACCGAGAACCCCTTCGCCAACTGGACGCGCGGCGGCTCCCAGAGCACCGGCACCTTCACCCTCGAGCTGGACTGGCGCGTGCCCGTCGCCGCGCTGCGCGCCGAGCTGGCCCGGCTCGTGGCCGCCTCCACGGTCTGGGACGGGCGCCAGGCCTCCCTCGAGGGTCTCCGACGCCGTCAGCGACCACGTCACCGTGCGCGTGGTCCTCACCGCCGAGCCCAGGCGACGTCGGCACCCTCAAGTCCTATGTGCGCGAGGGCTGGTCGCCTGGCTGCAGCGCGAGGCCCCCTACGCCCTGCCGCGCACGCGGGTGGAGGTCGAGCAGGTCGAGGTCACCCAGGACCTCGGCCCCGAGGAGGTCGCCCGTGCGGCCGAGGAGATAGTCGCCAAGCAGAGGCCGAGGCCGACACTGCCATCAGGACGGTGGCCGGCGACGACGAGGCACGGCCACCGAGGCCGCAGGGGAGCCGCCGCGCACGGCCTGGGGAGCCAGGCGCGCCGTCACGCTGGGGCGCGCCATGGGCCGCTCCCTGCTGCACCGCGCCCGGCGCGGGGCCTGAGCCCCAGGTGAGCCGGGCAGCCGCTACGTTGCCGGCGCACCTGAGCGGATTGGGTGCGTTTTTCGCTGCGTGAACGCAGGTTCGCCCGGCGCCGTCGTGCGGGTGACGATGAGGGCCCATGAGTACTGACACGAGCGTGAGCCCTCCGTGACCCTGCCTCCGCCCTCCGAGCCCGGTTGTCGACCTGGGCGCGGCGCGCACCGACGCGCAGTGGCGCGCCGCCCTGAGCCATGGGTACCACGTGCTGCGCGAGGCCGGCACCGAGCGGCGCTTCACCGGCGCCCTGCTCGACGAGCACCGCGAGGGCGTCTACCGCTGCCGCGGCTGCGGCGCCGAGCTGTTCTGCTCCACCACCAGGTTCGACTCCCACTGCGGCTGGCTCCTTCTACGACCCCTCCGAGCCTCCGAGGCGGTCACTGAGTACCGACACCTCCCACGGCATGGTGCGCACCGAGGGTCCGCTGCGCCACCTGCGCCAGCCACCTGGGCCACGTCTTCGACGACGCCCCCAGACCCCCACCGGCCAGCGCTACTGCGCTGAACTCCGTGAGCCTGACCTTCGAGGAGGAATGAGCATGATCCGGGTCCTGAGCCTCAATCTCCAGCACGGTCTGCCCGGCGCCCGGGGGCCGGGGACGGCAGCGCCGCCACCGGCTCTCACTGGCCGGCGCCGACATCTCCGACCCGCCACCGCCCGCGCCGTCATGCGGGCCACCGGCCGAGCAGATCGCCAGAGCTGGCCCCCGACGTCGTCGCGCTCCAGGAGGTGGACCTGGGGCCAGGCCCGTTCGGGCGCCTTCACCAGGCCGCCTTCCTGGCCGAGGGCTGGGCATGCCCACCTGCCGCTTCGCCGCCAGCTACGCCGGGCCGGCCGTGGGGCTGCGCCGTCGGCCCCTGCGCAGCGCGCTCGGCTCGCCGACCGACGATCGTCCTCGGGCTGCTGCGCGCCGCATCGGGGCCGGGCCGATCGGTTACAGCAACGCCCTCATCTCCCGCTTCCCGGTGGCCGGCTGGCACATCAAGCGCCTGGGGCGGGGGCCCTCCAGCATCGTCAAGCGCGGTGAGCGCGCCTGGGACCCGCGTTCCTACCAGGTCTTCACCGCCTCCCAGCCGCGTCATCGGGTGGCCGCCACCCTCGACCTGCCGGAGGATGTCGGTGGGCTGGCTCGCCGCTCTCCGTCGCCTCCACGCACCTGGCCACCCGCGGATCGATGGCGGCCGTCAGCTCGCCGCCGCCTGGGCGGCACTGGCCGGGCTGCCGGGACCGCACCTGCTCGTGGGCGACTACAACCTGGCGCCGAGCAGGTCGCGGCCCTGGGGCTGGGGCGCACCGTGGGGAGGGCACGCCTTCCCGGCCGCCGACCCCACGCGGCGCATCGACCACGTCCTGACCGACCTGTGGCCCCACCGGCCCCGACGGCCTGCCGCTGACCGATGAGGCGGCCGTGGCCGCGGCGAGACAGCGGGGCAGAGGTGCCGGGAGCCCGCTGCTGCGCGCCGTGGACTGGGGACGGCCTCCTTCATCATCTCCGACCACGTCGGCACCTGGGTGGACCTCGAGCCGGTCGGCTAGGGGCGCTGCGTGTCCGCGCGGCCTCGTCCACGTGTACGCGCTGGCCCGTTGCGGTCCCCGCCCTCACGCGGTCGTAGCCCTGAGGGCGCGTTCGAGGGAGAGAGGGTACGAGCGCGCGGTCTACCCCTACGAACTCGTCGCGCCACGTCCTGATCTCGTCGGGATTATCTCCGTCGAAGCGGCCGATGAGAGGAGCCGAGCTGATGGCCGATGTCGTCGCGGGGCTGGCCGTCTTCGGTGCGTCATCGCCGTCGGCTGGCTGCTGGTGCGCACCCGGGCCGTGCCCGCCGACGCCGACGGGGTCCTCACCCGCGTCTGCTTCTTCGCCGCCACCCCGGCGCTGCTGGTGACCACCCTGAGCCGAGCGGACCTGACGGCCGTCGTCTCCCGGACCACCGCCGTGGCCGTGGCCGCCGAGCTCGCGGCCATCGTCTCCGCCTGGTGCCTGCACCGCCTCGTGCTGCGCCGCTCCACCGCCGAGGCCACCATCAGCGCGCTCGCCTCCGGCTACGTCAACGCCGCGAACCTGGGGCATCCCGGTGGCCGTCCTCGTCCTGGGGCGACGCGGCCACCATCGCCCCGATCCTCCTGCTCCAGCTCCTGGTGCTCACGCCCGTCACCTTCACCGTGCTCGACGCCGTCACCCGTCGCGGCAACCCGTCTCGCCTGGCGACCCTGACCGTCCCGCTGCGCAACCCGCTGCTGTGGGGTGTCGTGGCCGGGACCGCGGCGAACCTGGGCGGGGTGAACCCTGGAGCACTGGTGCGGGGGCTACCCGGCCCAGGGCCTGGAGATGCTCGGGCGCGTCGCGGTGCCGCTCATGATGCTGGCCCTGGGCAGGCCTGGCCGGGGCGCAGCCCTGCAACACTGCAGCGGACGAGCCCGGACGTCTCAGCCGAGCTCGCCGCGCCACCCACGTTCACGCTGTTCAGGAGCCTCTCACCAGCGGCTCGGACCAGGCGTCCGTGCGGCTGAGCAGGCGGTGGACCGAGCCTTTTCATGCAGGCGAGCCGCACGCCCCCGACGCGGCGTCGTCATCGCTTCGCGCCGAGCCGGCGCAGTGGCATGGCTGGCCGTGGGCTGGAAGCTCGCTGTCATGCCGGGGCTGGCCGTCGTCGTCGGGCTGGCTGCGGGACTCAGCGGAGCGCAGCTGCTGACCCCGGTCGTCACCGCCACCCTGCCCACGGCGCAGAACGTCTTCATGTACGCCTCGCGCTACGGGGTGGGCAAGGACCTGGCTCGCGACGCGGTCCCTGCTGACCACCGCCGGGTTCGTGCCCGTGGTCCTGCTCGCCGCCGCGATCCTGCGCTGACCGCGGCGGCGCAGGACTCATCGGCTCAGGGCAGCTCGTCGCGGGTGGGCGGGTTGGCCCCGGCCCGCGAGACCGTGATGTCGGCGATGGCCGCGGCGTGACGCACGATCCGCTCCAGGGTCTCGGCGTCCACCGCGCGCAGCGCCTCGCGCCGGTCCGCGCCCACGAGGTCCTCGCTCCACAGGGCGTCCTCCAGGCCGCCCATGAAGGAGTCGCCGGCGCCCGACCGTGTCTGCCACGACGACGCTCGGGTCGGCGGGCACCTCAGGCGCACCCCGAGGCGGACGGGGCCAGCGCCCCTCTTGCCGCGCGTGACGACCACGACGGCCGCGCCCGCCTCCAGCCAGGGCGCAGCACCGTCTCCAGGTCCGCGTCCTCGCCGTAGAGCCAGGCGATGTCCTCATCGAGCACTTGACCAGGTCGGACAGGGGCCACGAGGCGCTCGACGATCCGGCGGGCGTCCTCCGGGCTCACCCATGAGCTGGGGGACGGGCGTTGGGGTCGTAGGCGATGGTGGAGGTGGCGCGGGTCTCGCGCAGCACCTGCTCCACGGTGGCGGCGCCGGGGGCCAGGATCGCCGCGATCGAGCCGGTGTGCACCAGCAGCGGCGCCTCCCCGTCAGCCAGGACCGGGCGCGGCGGGTTCCAGTCCAGGTCGAAGACGTAGGTGGCGGCGCGGTCCTCACCGATCGTGGCCTGCGCCGTGGAGGTGCGCTCGGCGCCGTCGGCGCCCGCAGCCAGGCGGACCCCGGAGGCCTCAGGTGGGCGCACGGCCTTGCCGCGCTCATCGGTGCCGATCCAGCAGTGCAGCTCGGCGTCGCGGCCCAGGCGCGCCAGCCCCAGGGCGACGTTGGCGGGCGAGCCGCCGGGGATGTCCACGGGCTCCTGCCCGGGGTGGATGACGACGTCGACCAGCGCCTCGCCGATGACGAGGGCGGATCCTGGCGGCCGGGTGCGGTCATGGGTGACTCCTTGGTGCGGGACCGGGGACCGGTCGCTGTGAGTGAGGTGAGCGGGAGAGACGGCGAGGGGTGATCCGGGCAGAGCGGTGACGCGTCGGCGCGAAGCTCCCGTGGATGGTCGGCAGGATGGTCGATGAGTGGGGCCGAAGGGTGAACACTCACAGACTACCGATCCGGCACCGCCCTCAGGGGCGTGTCTCGCCCGACGATGTCCAAATCCGCGACAAAGGAGCTCCAGGTCCCGGCACGCATGAAGGGAAACCTGGAATCATGCGGTTGCGCTCCGGCTGAATGAGAGTGATCCGAGCCTTTGTCACAGATTTGGACATCCACGGCTCCCCTGCGGCTCCTGTTCTGGTCCCCGGTGTCGCTCGGTCAGCGCACCGCTGCCAGCCGGAGCCCCGGTCCCTTCGTCGCGCGGGCGGGCACGAGCGCGGCCTGGAGCCGCTGATCCGGGCGGGTCATGCCCTGTCAGTCCGCGGACTCGTCCTGAGCGACAGCGGCCAGGCGGGCGCGGGCGTCGTCGAGCCAGGTCTGGCACGCGCTGGGCCAGGGCCTCGCCGCGCTCCCACAGGGCCAGGGAGTCCTCCAGCGGGGACGGATCCCGCCTCGAGGCGCTGCACGACGGCCACCAGCTCCTCGCGGGCCCGCTCATAGCTGAGCGAGGCGACATCCTCGTTGGCGCTGGAGGCACCATCACCGGAGGATGCCGAAGACGGTGAGGACCCTGACGATGCCGAGTAGGCGCTGTTCTGGGGTGAGTACTCGTCTGGGTACTGGTCGGAGTATGGGCCGGGGTTCATCTCGGAGCTCACATGCCGATTCTCGCACGGGCCGGGCCCAGAGCAGAGCGGGACGAGGCGGGTCTGAGTGGTGCCCTCGGCGCAAAAGTGTCCAAGAGGACGACTTTGACGGTGCCCCGTCTCAGTGGCGTTCGCATCTGTGCTGGCCAGAGCGTTTTGGTGCGGTGTCGACTGGTTGTGGAGGCTCCAAAGTCGTCCCATATGGACAAAATCCCGGCCTGAGTCTCTCCTTGACTCCTGCTGGTTCCGGTCGAAGAGCACCGATGCGTCAGACCACACTTCTACCCCGCTGCGCCGTTGGAGGTCCTCTCATCGAGGTGTGTCAGCACTCCCTCCAAACCTGCCTGCGCCAGTGCCTCGCGGCCGGCCTCCGTGACCTTGACGGCCCGGGCTCCGCCCGATGCGCGCGATCCAGGCGCGATCGAAGAACGCCTGCGTCAGTGCGGTCCCCAGCGGCCCGCCGAGGTGGAACCGCCGCTCAGTGGAGTCCATGCACGCCTCCCCGCGGGAACGAAGCGGCTTCTCCAGCCCCCAGGTAGCCAGGAGGTCCTCCGGAATCGGTCAGCCGCCAGGAGGGATCCAGGTGGCGCGCTCCCTGGAGCTGCTCGGCCAGACCCACACCGAGTCGCCCCCGCCAGGGTGGCGGTAGCAGGTACAGGGCTGCCAGCAGCCGCTTGTTGGCGGTCCACGCGTTGAGGCTGTGCGCCGTGGGCAGTACTGATGCTGCCATCACCCCCAGGGCCTCGATGACCCGAGCCGCCTCGGGGCCCTGAGAGCGTGACGTAGCAGTGCCGCCCCTGGCGGACCCTCGTGACGAGGCCGTGCGCTGCCAGCACGTCGACATGCTCGCTGGCCGTCGACCGCGCGATCCCGGCGTATGAGCCGAGCTCGCCCACCGTCCAGGCGCGGCCGTCCATGAGCGCCGCGCACATGGCGGCCCGCGACGGGTCGGCCAGCGCCGCAGCCGTGCCGGCGACGTCGGGAACCGCCTCGGGGAAGAAACGGTCGGGAATCCGTGACATGCGGCCAGTATGCGCCCGCGCCGGTTCGGTGCGCGCCGAACGATTGCGGCTCTAGCCTGCCGGTGACCGGCATCAGCCGGCAGACGGGGCCAGAGGGGCCCAAGCGAGCAAGGAGACCACTTATGAGCGGATACCGACGGCGCGGCGCCCTCATCGCGGCGCTGCTCGGGTTCTTCATCGTCATGCTCGACACGACGGTCGTCAACGTGGCACTGGCGCGGATCGGCACGGACCTGGGCGCTCCGGTCGCCTCCCCTGCAGTGGGTCGTCGACGCCTACGCCCTCACCTTCGCCGCCCTTGCAGCTGTCGGCAGGGGGCGGCCTGCGACCGGATGGGTGCTAGGAGCGTCCACCTGCTCGGCCTGGCGGTCTTCGGCCTGCTCTCGGCGGCCTGCGCCCTGGCTCCCTGCCGGCGGAGCACTCATCGCCTTCCGGGCGCTGCAGGGGTGTCGGCGCCGCCGCGATCGTCCCGGCCTCCCTGGCAATGCTCTCCCTCATCCATGATCGCCCCGCCGACCGGGCCCGAGCCATCGGCCCTGTGGGGAGGGAGCCGGCGGAGTCGCCGCAGCCGTCGGCCCGGTGGCCGGGGGACTGCTCGTGACCTTCACCGGCTGGCGGTTCGTGTTCTGGGTGAACCTGCCCTCGTCGCGGTCGGCATGTGGCTCACCGCCCGCTGCCTGCCCGAGCCGGCGATCGCGGTCGCTACGGCGACGAGGAGGCGGCGACCTGCCCGGACAGATCCTCTCCGTCGCCGGGCTCGCAGCCGCCACCTACGGGATCATCGCCGCGGGTGAGCACGGGTGGAGCCCGACCGTTGTCGCCTCGACCCTCGCCGGACTGAGCCTGCTGGTGGCCTTCGTCCTGGTTGAACGCACCGCGAGGCAGGCCGATGCTGCCGACGGCGGTCTTCTCCCGACCGCGTTTCGCCGTGGCCGCTGCGGTCGGGCTCGCGCTCAACACCGGCTTCTTCGGCCAGCTCTTCGTCCTGGCCCTGTTCCTCCAGCGCTACCTGGGCTACTCACCCTGGCTCGCCGGCCTGGCCCTGGCGCCGCAGGCGTGCAGCGCCGTCGTCGCCTCCCGCTGGGAGGCGGGATGACCGCCAGGATCGGGGCGTTCCCCACGATGCTGACGGGCCTGCTCACCGGTGCCGCCGGGATTCGCGGGGCTCTGCTCGTCACGGCCTCGACGCCGTACCCGCTGGTGGCGGCCCTGACCTTCCTGGGCGGTTTCGGCACGGCACTGACCATGCCGGCCGCGACCTCGGCCGCCGTCGCCTCCGCACCGGCGGGGCTACACCGGCGTGGCCGGCAGTGTCATCAACGCGGCCCGACAGACCGGCAGCGTCGTTGGTGTGGCCGTCCTTGGCAGCCTGATCGCCTCAGGGCGACTTCCTGACCGGATTCCATCGGGCGGTGACCGGGGCGTCGGCCGTCTTCGCGGTGGCCGCGATCGCCGTCGCCGTCGTCGTCCTCGGGGCGACCGGTCGCCCGAGGCGCGCGGACGCACCATAGGGTCTCGACGACTGAGCCCCCGGTGCCGTCCGCGAGCCCTAGGTGCGTCCGCGGGATGCTGCCGGATGCTGTCAGCGGGCGTCCCCAGGGCTTCGCCGGCGCCCAGGCGCTACTCAGTCGATATTGGCGGGCCGGGGCCTGGTGGCGCCGACGACCTGGGCGACGAGACGGCCCCTGGGCCAGGACACCCTCGATGAGATCGCCCTTCTTGACGTCCTCGGCGCTCGGTGATGACCTTCCCGCCGGGGTGCGCAGGATCGTGTAGCCGCGGTCGAGGACGCCCTGCGGCGACAGGGCCGTCAGCCGGGCGTGGTCGGCGCGCAGGTCCGCGGCCGCCAGCGACAGGCGGTGGCTGACCGCCCGGCGCATCCGGTCGCGGGCCTGGTCGAGCTCGATGACCCGGTCGCGCACGATCGAGGTGGGGTCGGCCATGACCGGCCGGGCCCGCAGCTGGTCCAGGGCCGCCTGCTCGGCGTCCAGCCGCGAGGCGAGCACGGTGCGCAGGCGCTCGCGGGCCGAGTCCAGGCCCACCGTCTCCTGGGCGAGGTCGGGGACGATCCGGCGGGCGGCGTCGGTGGGGGTGGAGGCCCGGTAGTCGGCCACCAGGTCCAGCAGGGGGCAGTCGGTCTCGTGGCCGATCGCGGAGACCAGCGGCGTGCGGCAGGCGGCCGCGGCGCGCACGAGCCCCTCGTCGGAGAAGGGCAGCAGGTCCTCGACGGCGCCGCCCCCGCGGGCCACGACGATGACGTCGATCTGCGCATCGGCGTCGAGCTCCCTGGATGGCGCGGGTGACCTCGCCGACGGCGCGCGTCCCCTGGACGGCGACCTCCCGGACCTCGAAGGGCAGCCCGGGCCAGCGCAGTCGGGCGTTGACCAGCACGTCGTCCTTGGCCTTGGCCTGGCGGCCGCACACGAGGCCCACCTTGCGCGGCAGGAAGGGCAGGGGCCGCTTGCGCTCGGCGTCGAACAGGCCCTCGGCGGCCAGGATGCGGCGCAGCTGCTCGATGCGGGCCAGCAGGTCGCCGACGCCGACGGGCCGGATGTCGTCGGCCTGCAGCTGGAGGGAGCCCCGCTTGGTCCAGAAGGTGGGCTTGGCACGAATGACGACGCGGGCGCCCTCGTTCAGCTCGGCGCCGGTGCGGGCCAGGACGGTGTCGAGGACGCGCGCGTAGATCGCCACCGACATGGAGACATCGGCGTCCGTGTCCCGCAGGGTGAGGAAGGCCATGCCGGCGCCGGGGCGCCGGTTGAGCTGGATGATCTGGCCCTCCACCCACACCTGGCTCATGCGGGCGACGTACTGGTCGATCTTGGAGGACAGCAGCCGCAGCGGCCACGGGGTTCTCCGCGGTGGTGAGATTCGCGCGCGGCGCCAGCTCCTGCAGGGGCCCCGTCTGCGGCGGAGGCGGGCGCCGGGCCGCCGGCGGGGAGGACTGCGGGCTGGGCTGGGTGGGGCTCTGGCCTGTCACATGCACCACTGTGCCACGTCCGCCACTGGGGACCTGGGTCCCACTGTGGCACAGTGGTTGCCGTGACGATGACCGAGCTCGCCAGCGAGCAGACCGACGCCGCCGCGCCCACCATCAGCCCCGCGTCCGCCCCTCGAGGCCTCGCCCTCAGCCGCGAAGAGCGGCAAGCGGATCCTCATGGCCGCCCCGCGCGGCTACTGCGCCGGCGTGGACCGCGCCGTCGACGCCGTCGAGCAGGCCCTGGCCCACTACGGGGCGCCGATCTACGTGCGCAAGGAGATCGTCCACAACAAGTTCGTCGTGGACGCCCTCTCGAAGCGCGGGGCCGTCTTCGTCTCCGAGACCGACGAGGGTGCCGGTGGGCGCCCGCGTCGTCTTCTCCGCCACGGCGTCTCCCGGCCGTCCACGCCGAGGGCCGCCGAGCGCCGGCTGGCCACGATCGACGCGACCTGCCCGCTGGTGACCAAGGTCCACAAGCAGGCGGTGCGCTTCGCGGACAAGGACTACGACATCATCCTCGTGGGCCACACCGGTCACGAGGAGGTCGAGGGCACCCAGGGGGAGGCCCCCGAGCACATCCAGGTCGTCAACGGCCCTCACGAGGTGGACCAGGTCGAGGTGCGCGACCCCTCCAAGGTCGTGTGGATCAGCCAGACCACCCTGAGCGTCGATGAGACCCTGGAGACGGTGCGCCTCCTGCGCGAGCGCTTCCCGGAGATGATCGACCCGCCCGGCGAGGACATCTGCTACGCCACCCAGAACCGTCAGGGCGCGGTCAAGCAGATCGCCCCGCAGGTGGACCTCATGATCGTTGTCGGCTCGGGCAACTCCTCGAACTCGGTGCGTCTCAAGGAGGTGGCCCTGGAGGCCGGGGCCGGCGCCTCCCACCGGGTGGACTTCGCCAGCGAGATCGACCCGTCCTGGCTCGACGGCGTCGAGACGATCGGTCTGACCTCGGGCGCCTCGGTGCCGGAGATCCTCGTGCGCGGGGTCGATCGAGCGCCTGGCCGAGTTCGGGCTTCGACGACGTCGAGGAGGTGCCACCACCACGGAGAAGATCTCCTTCTCCCTGCCCAGAACCTGCGCGCCGACCTCATGGCGGCCCAGGGAGGCCCGGCGACCCCTAGCGCCGCGAGCCGGGCCGCCGGCCACACCTGCTGAGGCCCGCAGCGCGCCCCTGCGAGCCGCCGTCGGACCCGTGAGACGTCAGCACAGCCCGGGGCGCGTGAGACAGGCCGAACGTGAACGACGGGTTGCGTGCTCGGCGATTACCCTCGGTTGGGTGACACACTCCCGACGGGCATGACGAGTCGGCCTCCAGCGGTCACTCCTTCCGCCGGGTCTGGCGGAGCGGCCCGGTCCGACGGCGCTGGCGGCGATGCCCTGTGAGAGGCGCTGGTTTCCGGCGCCTCCGGCCAGGTCTCCAACGAGGCCCTGGAGGAGGAGAGCGGGCTGCAGCGCAGCCTGACCAACCGGCACATGCAGATGATCGCCATCGGTGGTGCCATCGGCACGGGGCTGTTCGTGGCCTCGGGCGCCACGGTCTCCACAGCCGGGCCGGGCGGCGCCCTGGTGGCCTACGCGGCGATCGGCCTCATGGTGCTGCTCCTCATCGCAGTCCCTTGGGGGAGATGACGGCGCACATGCCGGTGGCCCGGCTCCTTCCAGACCTACGCCACCCGGTTCGTCAGTCCCTCCTTCGGCTTCGCCATGGGCTGGAACTACTGGTTCAACTGGGCGATCACGGTGGCGGCCGAGCTGGTGGCGGCGGGGATCGTCATGGCCTACTGGCTGCCGGGGGTGCCCTCATGGATATGGGCGGCGTTGTTCCTGGCCCTGTTGACGACGCTCAACGCCCTGTCCGCCCGGGCCTTCGGCGAGGGCGAGTTCTGGCTGTCGGCCATCAAGGTGGTCACCGTCATCGTCTTCCCTGATCGCGGGCGTGGCGATGATCGCCGGCATCATCGGCGGCAGGCCCGCGGGCTTCGGCACACTGGACCACCGGCGACGCGCCCTTCCACGGCGGGATGCTGGCGATCGTGTCGGTGTTCATGGTGGCGGGTTCTCCTTCCAGGGCACCGAGCTGGTGGGTGTGGCGGCCGGCGAGGCCCGTAACCCGCGCCGCGACGTCCCCAGGGCGATCCACACGGTGTTCTGGCGGATCATGATCTTCTACATCGGGGCGATCGCGGTGGTCGGCTTCCTGGTGCCCTACACCGACCCCAACCTGCTGCGCTCGGAGACCTCCGACATCTCCTACTCGCCCTTCACCCTGGTCTTCGAGCGGGCGGGGATCGGGATCGCGGCCGCCATCATGAACGCGGTCATCCTCACCGCCGTGCTCAGCGCCGGGAACTCGGGCCTGTACGCCTCGACCCGCATGCTGCACTCGATGGCCCTGCAGGGCCAGGCACCGGCCTGGTTCGCCTACGTCAACCGCCACGGGGTCCCGGTGAGGGCCCTGGGGGCGACGGCGCTGGTGGGCGCCGCCGGCTTCCTCACCGCCGTGGTGGGCCAGGACACCGCCTACACGTGGCTGCTCAACGTCTCCGCCCTGTGCGGGTTCATCGTGTGGCTGGGGATCGCCGTGTGCCACTTCCGCTTCCGGCGCGCCTACGTCCTCCAGGGCAACGACCCGGCCGACCTGCCTTACCGGGCCCCCTGGTTCCCGCTGGGGCCGATCCTGGCCTTCACCCTGTGCGCCCTGGTGATCCTGGGGCCAGAACTACGAGGCGGTCTTCAAGGGCCAGCTGCTGGAGGTGCTCTCCTCCCTACATCGGCCTGCCGGTCTTCGGGGCCATCTGGCTGGGGCACCGGATCGTCTCCGGCTCGCGCGTGGTGCGCCTGGAGGACGCCGACGTCTCCGGCGTCGTCGTCCGCGAGCGCCACTGAGTCGCACGTCCTCCTCATCCGCCTATCCGACGTCGGGCCACCGGTCAGCTGCCGGTGGCCCGACGTCGGCTCGTGCTGGGAACCCTGCACGAGGGCGGGGGAATCGCTGCGGATCGGGTGCCTACAGCAGGGACTGCACCCGCACTGTGACCTGGGGAGTGCTCCGGCCCCCGACGCCGGGGGAGCCGTAGTCCTCGCGTGCCTCGGAGGTGTCGTCGGGCTCGCCCGCCTCCGACAGAGACCGGATGATGGTCTCCTGGACGTCGCGCACGATCTCCTTGACGGGTCGTGAGCCGTCGATACCGATCTCGATGACGGCCCTGCGTGAACCCGCCTCGACGACGACTCCGAAGCGGGCCTGACGAGGGTCCTGCTGCCGGATGTGGCTGCCGATCGCCCTCAACGTGCTGCCGATCCCCGGCTCGATTCCTCGTACGCCGGGGACAGCAGTGACCAGGTTTGGCCAGCTCGGCTGCTGAGAGGCTAGTCGTCATCGTGGAGATCCTCGATGTGGACGTTGACGGTCGGGGACACCCCTAGGTTCTCATGGCAGGCTCCTCGAACGGCGTCGCGGACCCGCTGGGCGAGCTGCGGCAGGCTGTCCGTGGTGACATGGGCGGAGATCCGGCAGAAGATGGTCTCCGGAACCCCCAGCCCGCGGTGGTCCTCATCCGAGGGCGCATGTTCGAATGAGGACCGCAGGGCACGTGCACCGGGCACGGAGTCCACGGTTCGTCGGATGAGTGCCCGCAGCGAGAACTCGGACATGCTGTAGGGCCCCAGGTCGGTGGCGGGCATCTGCACCTGGGCGCCGTGACGGGTCTCGGCGATGACGGCGTCCATCAGGTGGCGCTGCGGCATGACCGAGGCGCTCGCCTGAGACTCCAGCTGGTCCCACTCCTCGTGGAGGGAGGCGATCAGGCGCAGGTACTCCCGCGTGTCCGCGTCATCCTGCTCATGAGACCGGGCGAATGACCTGGCCGACGCCGTCGAGCGTCGGGCGCTGCGTGAGAGCTGGTTGGCAGTGCTCATGCCCACTCCTTCATCTGGCGCATGACGAGAGAGCGGGCGCGTGCCAGTCTCCCGCGGACGGTGGACTCGGTGAGGTTCAGGGCCTGGGCGATCTCCTCGTAGGACATGTCGTCGACCTCTCGGAGCACCCAGACGATGCGCAGCTCGGGCCGCACGGAGGCCAGCAGGTCGGCCAGTGCCTCGATCTGGGCGTTGACCTCGCTGGACTCGGCCGGGTCAGCGGTGCTGCTCGACGTCGTCTCCGCCATGGCGCTCGCGGTCTCGAGACTCTCGGCATCGTAGGGGTCGGTGGCTCGGCGCTGGCGCTTGCGCGTCATGCTGGTGGCCTTGTTGGTGCAGATCCGCATGAGCCAGCCCCGAAAGGCGGCAGGCTCCCTGACCAGGTGAAGACTGCGCCAGGCCTGGATGAGGGGTCTCCTGGACGATGTCCTCACTGTCGTGACGGTTCCGCACGATCATGTAGGCGGTGCGGAACAGGCGCCCCTGGTAACGCTCGACGAGCTGTTCGAAGGCGTTGATGTCTCCGTCCTGGGCACGCAGGACCAGGTAGCGGTCCCTGTCATGGGACGAAGCGGGCGGAGCGCTCGGTTGTGCGGCTTGATGTGGACGCGGGCGAGGCGCCGGCACTGCCTCGTCCTGCTTCTCATGCGTCATCGCCATCCCCGGTGCTCTCGGGTGCGTGTCGCCCTGTGACGGTCTGTGAGACGTTGCGCGAGGTCGAGGATCGCTCCAGGTGCACCAGGGTGTCGATTTGCCTGGGGCGCGTGCCCAGGGACGTGGTCACGTCATCCTCGAGCCGGCGCCTGAGATCGGCGACGGCCCACTCGACCTCGCTGCCCTGGGACACGGTGGTGGTCGCTTGGACCCACAGGCTGCTCGGTGAGCCGGTGACCCACACAGTGCACCGCTCCACCCCGGGGACGTCCTGGGCTCGCTCGGACAGGGCCTGTGCCAGGACGTCGGGGCTGACGGTGGCCAGCAGGACGCCCTCGGAGTCGCTGAACCTCAGGGGCGAGGCGGCCGCCTTGCGGGGGACCTGCATGGCGAGGAGGGCCAGCCCGGCGATGATGGCGAGGACTGACGCCAGCGCGGCGGTCGGCAGGAGCCAGTGCGCCTGGGGCGTGATGAGGCTGTCCACCCGGTCCTGCGCAGTGGCCAGGAACGGGGCGACGTCGGGCCAGGACCGACCGGCGTCGAGGCCGGAGGCCAGCAGCCAGGACGCCGCTGCCGCGATGAGAAGTCCGCAGCCGGCCAGGGCCGTCCTGTTGAGGACGCCAGATACTGAGCGCATAGTGTTTTCCCTTTCAGCTCGTGTGCCGGATCCGCACGCGGCTGCGTGTGATGCCCACGGGCTTGAGCGCGTCCAGGGCCTCATCGGCCTTCTTACGGGCGGCTTCACGCACCGGGGCGAGGTCGTCCAGGACGCTGAGGACGACGACGTCGACTCGTGAGCGACGGGCGGTGACGGTGGCGCTGTGGACGCCGTCGACCTGCTCGACCTGGGTCCTCACCAGGCCGGCCAGGTCCCGGCGCGTCACCGCGGTCTGGCCGGGGACGGCGTCGGGGAGGATCTCGACGCGCTCGGGGACCCCCGGCCATAGGGCCATGAGGATCATGACCAGGCCGCATACGGCGACGATCCCGGCGATGATGAGCACTGCGACGGATCCGAGGGTGGCGGATCCGATGGCGTCGAGCGTGGTGAGCGGCCCGGTCTGGCCAGGTGCCGCTCACGATCCGGTGCCCCAGCAGCCAGGCCCCCAGGCCTCCGGCGGTGAGCAGCAGCAGCGCCAGGATGACGCTGGGTATGCTGCGGGACGGGCGACGAATGAGTTTCTGGACGGGTGCTCTCATTTCAGGCTCTTCCTGACGTGGCTGCTCGGATTGAGCCAGGAGATCTCGAGGTCGATCTTGCCGACGCTCAGCCCGGTGAGGTGCTCGACGCGGCTGCGCACGTGTGCGCGCAGGTCCTCGATGGCGGAGGTCAGTGGCGTGGGGAAGACCAGGCCGAGGTCGAGGTGGAGGACGGCGACCCGTCCGTAGAGCTCGCACTGGGCCTCGGGCCGGGACGCGAAGTGACGGCGGGTGCCGATTCCCAGGAGCCCTCCGGCGTTGGAGCCGACGTTGCCGGTCTCATAGGCGGCCTGGGCGGCGATCTGGGCGACGACTCGGGCCGGAATGGTGGTGACGCCGCGCTGCTCCCGGGAGGAGTTCTCATCCCGGGCGGGCCCCGGCTGCGTGATGGCGGGCTGGGTCGCGGTCGCCATCGTCACTTCCTTCGCCGATCCAGGATGCTTCGGACATCGACCCGGCCCTCCAGGTAGAGGCCCACCGCCAATCCGGCCAGGCCGCACAGGGCCACCAGGACGAAGTCGGCGAAGGAGCCGAAGGCGAGAATGCTTCCAAGGAACAGGCCCACCAGGAGGGCCAGGTACGTTGTCTTCATGAGAGCTCCTCAGATCAGGGCGTCGGGACGGATCACTTGAGGGTCGGCGGCGTCGGCTGCGTCGGAGTCCTCGTCCGGGCAGGTGGACGTCGGTGACGTTGATGTTGACCTCGACGACCTCCAGGCCGGTGGTGCCCTCGATCTGCTCGATGATGTTGCGGCGGATGGCGTCGGCGACCTCGACGATGGAGACGCCGTACTCGACCACCACGGTGACCTCGACGGCGGCCTGGGTCTCGCCCTTCTGGACGCTGATGCCGCCGGCGACGTTGGTCTGGGCGTTGGGGATGCGGTCGGTCACCGCGCTGAAGGCGCGGCGCACGGCGTTGCCCATGTCGTAGACGCCGGGCACCTCACGAGCGGCCATGCCGGCGATCTTGGCGACGACGTTCTCGTCGATGGTGGTCACGCCGTGCGAGGTCTGGAGGGGCCGCGGGGGTCGTGTCCTCCTCGGCCTGCTCGTTGCGCTCGATGCGCTCGCGCTGCTGACCGGTCTGGGGAATGGCGTTGTTGCTCATGAGAGCCTCTTTCGTTGATCCGTGAGATGGATTGTGACGGGAATGTGTGGTGCGCGGGTCCAGCAGCTGGTCCGTCAAGGTGCCCTGAGTGGCTTCCGTGGCCGGCTCGTGTGACTGGCCGTACGTGACTGACTGTGTTTCTGCTGTCCCGTCATGACTGCCGCGCTGATAGGGAGGACGCTGCCGGCTGGGGGAATCCTCACGCCCTCAACCCATGGCTTGCGTCACAGAAACGGCGAAGCGGGTTTCGAGGAGGCGATGAATGCCTCCTCGAAACCCGCTTCGGGGCGCCGAGCGCCTACTTCCTACCGGTGATGCCCAGGTAGATGGAGATCGCGACGATGGCGGCGACGATGGACAGGGCCCACCTGATCCAGTCGATCCCGTTGGTGTGGGGCGACACCGAAGAAAGCCGGCGACCGTGCTTCCGATGAGCGCGCCCACGGCGCCCAGTACGATGGTCCACAGCACCGAGATGTTCTGCTCGCCCCGCATGATGAGTCGAGCCAGAGCGCCGATGATGGCGCCGGCGATGATCATTCCGATGATTGACAGCATGGTCTCTTCCTTCGACAGTGTCCGATGAGGCGGGAGTACGCCTCATCACTGGACGTTGGTACGGTTGTGCAGCGTGCCAGCCAGTCATGAGACGAGCGGCAACACTCCCTGATAGACGCCATGGAACGACTGATCGTCACGGACTTCTGGTGTGTCGTGTGTTACCAGCGCTGGGTGGCGGTGCCGATCTCCTCACCGTTAATCCCCTCCGCGAGCTCGGGCGCGGTGAAGGTGCGCACCTGGGCGGCGTCGGCACTGATGAGCGCGGGGAGTCCACCTGCTCTCCGAGGGTCTCCAGGGAGCGGGCGGTCACCAGCAGCCGGTTCTCCATGGAGCCGACCGCCTTGTTGTAGGCGGTGACGCTGCGCCGCAGCGCCCCACCCAGGGCATCGAGATGGCCGGCGACGGTCCCCAGCCGCTCGTAGAGGGTGCGGCCGAGCTCGAGCAGCTCGCGGGCGTCGTCGTTGACGTCGGTGCGCGCCCAGGCCGTGGCGCAGGTGCGCAGCAGGGTCAGCAGCGATCACGGGCGAGGCCAGAGCGACTCCGCGCCCCAGCGCGTGCTCCAGGAGCGCGGGGTCCGCCTCCAGGGCGGCTGAGAGCACGGCCTCGGCCGGGACGAAGAGCACCACGAGCTCGGGTGAGTCCCCAGCGCCCGGTCGTAGCGGCGCGCGGCGAGCTGGTCGACATGTCCGCGCAGTAGCCCTGGCGTGAGCGGCCAGGAGCTCGCCCGCGCTGCTCCTCGTCCTCCCGGGTCACGGCGCCCTGGACGGCGGTGGCCGCCAGGTAGGGAGTCCATGGGCGCCTTGGCGTCCACGGCGAGGTACCCGTCCCCGGGCAGGTGGACGACGACGTCGGGCCGGGAGCGGCCGGCTGCCCCCTCACCGCGGCCGGGCCGCGGCCTGCTCGGCGCCGCCGCGCCTCTGGACCAGCGCCCCGATGGTGCGCTGCTCGGAGAAGTCCACGTGCCGCATCATCCCGGAGGCCTCCAGGACCCGGGCCAGCTCGACCTCGCCCCACATGCCACGCGCCGAGCGCGAGCGCAGCGCACCCTCCAGGGAGGCGGTGGAGCGGGCCAGGTCCTGCTCGCGCAGGGCGGTGGCCCGCAGCTGCTCGGCCAGGGCCGCGTGCTGCTCGGCCCGCTGCTTCTCAGGGACTCCACCCGGGCCCCCACCTGCTCGAGCTGGCTGCGCACGGGGGCCAGGGCCCGCAGCACGGAGCCGTCCCGCTCGGCGCGCTCCTCGGCCACCTGGGTGCGTGAGGACAGCTCCTCGGCCCGGGCCTGCCACTGGGCGGCCTGGGCCCGCAGCTCCGCCACCTGCTCGTGGTCCGCGCGTACCGCAGTGGTGCGCCGGGCGATCGCGCCGATGTAGCCGATGACCACCCCGATCGCCAGACCGACCAGGAGCAGGAGGATGGGGAAGAAGGACGGGTGAGGAGCTCATGATACCGATGATGCCCCCAGGGGTGCGACATCTATTCGCCCTCCTTAGGCAGCGTCGCCAGCGGCTGCCAGTCGCCGCTCGTGCCTGCTCCGACGTCGTCGCCCACCCTTCGCAGCCGCTATCAACCGACCGCTCGGTCTGGGCCAGCAGTCCTGCATCAGGACGCTCCTCGACCAGCTGTCAGGAGAAGAGACGAACGGCACGGTCACTGTGCTACCTCGAGGAGGATGGGTATCTGCGCAGGCAGTGCCATGCTTTGACGGACGTGAGCCTCCTGCGTGGTATCGACCTGACCAGTTTCAGGACGATCTGGACCGTCGCCCTGTCGTGTTCGCCGTCCTGACCGCCGTGCATCGCCGACAGTGCTCCTGCCCACGGACGGTGCCGGCCGCCACGGAGAGAAGACCGCTGACGGCCACTAGCCCGGCCCCGCGCTCCAGCACGGTGCTGCGTGCCGCTCGGCCGCTACACGGCTCGCACCGTCATGGTGACTGTGCCGGTGCTGCTCGTCATCGTGCTCGCGGGGCCTGCTCATCAACCGGCCCCATGCACTACGTGCGCACCCTCGGCGACGTCATCGAGGCCGCCTCCCACGACCCAGGGCGTCTCGCGCGTCACGCCCCTGCCGGAGGCCTCCGCCTACGACGCCGTCCCGGCCTCTGCCTGGAAGGCGTCCTTCCACGACGCCGGCGACGGCTCGCAGGAGGCCACCTGGACCGGTCCGGTCAGCGGCATCACCCTGCCGGTGCGCGTCATCGTGCCGTCGGGCTACCGGCCCGACGACGGCCGCACCTACAACGTCATCGAGGGCATCCACGGCTGGGTCGGTGACCCGCAGTCGCTGGTGACGGGCATGTGCCTCGCCCAAGCAGCTCCAGGAGGCGATCGACGCCGCCCGCATCCCGCCGTCGATCATGGTGATCCCCTCGGTCAACGTGGACGGCAGTCAGCACGACTGCGTGAACATCGCCGGTCGCCCGGCCGTGGAGACCTGGACCGCCGAGGAGATCCCCCGCATGATCCAGGCCAGCTTCCCCAACGTCACCACGCAGCGGGCCGGGCTGGATGCTCATGGGGATCTCGGCGGGCGCCTACTGCGCGGCCCGGACCGCCTACGACGTCCCGCAGCGCTTCGGCTCGGTGGGCGTCATGTCCTCCTCGACCAGCCCCGATGAGGGGCGCTGGCTCACGGCGGCAAAGCAGCTCCAGGCGCAGAACACGCTGTCCACCATGCTGGGGCGCGCACGCCCGACGGCATGCGCTTCACCGTCATGGGGAGCCCAGGACGACTCCACCGGCTCGGCCCGGGCCGCCTGGTTCATGGAGGACGCGGTGCAGAGACCCGACTCGGTGACGATCGATACCCCGCGTCAGGGCGGGCACTCCTGGGTCCTGTGGAACGACCGCTTCCCGTCGCTGCTGACGTGGTGGGGATCGGACCCGGCGGTCTTCGCCGCAGCCGGTCTGCCGGCGCACGAGGGCGATGCCTGGGCCAGGCGCGACCGCCGCCGGCGTCAGAGCCCTCTGACAGAGACGCGAAGGGACCAGCGCGTGGTGGGGTCCCTCTCGCCGATGCGCGCCACGCCCTTCGAGCTCAACGGCCTGGGCACCATCATCGTGGCACGGTGGCGTCGCTGGCCGCGGCTCGGAACGCCCTGGTCTGGGCTCCCCCGCTGGGGCCGACGGCGTGACGGCGGCAAGCCGTCAACGGCGCGGCTGGGCGGTGCGATCGTGGGACGCCTCGTGGTGGTGATGGTGGCGGCGGGCTCTCATCGCGGTGACGGCGGGGATCGGGGTCAATGCCGGCGGGGGCTTCTACACCTCGTGGCGTGATCTGCGGGCCTCGGTCCGGGTGAGCAACACCGCCGGGAGTAGTGGGCCCCGACGGCTGGATCCCGCCGGGGACGCCGTCAGGGGCGCACGGTGTCGGAGGGGCCGTCTAAACTCTCCTGCGTGGCACTTACCATCGGAATCGTCGGACTGCCCAACGTCGGCAAGTCCACCCTGTTCAACGCCTTGACCCGTGCGACCGTCCTGGCCGCCAACTACCCGTTCGCGACCATTGAGCCGAACGTGGGGGTTGTGCCCCTGCCGGATGCGCGCCTGGACAAAGCTCGCCGAGCTGTTCCACTCCGCAGGGTGGTCCCGGCGACGGTCTCCTTCGTGGATATCGCCGGGATCGTGCGCGGCGCCAGTGAGGGTGAGGGGCTGGGCAACCAGTTCCTGGCCAACATCCGCGAGGCGGACGCGATTTGCATGGTGACGCGCGCCTTCGAGGATCCGGACGTGGTGCACGTGGACGGCAAGGTGGAGCCGGCCGGGGACATCGAGACGATCAGCACCGAGCTGGTGCTGGCGGACATGCAGACCCTGGAGAAGGCGATCCCGCGCCTGGAGAAGGAGGTGCGGGGGCAAGAAGACGGAGCCCGTGGTGCTGGAGACGGCGCAGGCGGCCCTCAAGGTCCTGGAGGAGGGGACGCTGCTGTCCGCCGGGGCGGAGGCCGCAGGGATCGATGCGGAGGTGCTCGAGACCTTCCAGCTCATGACCACCAAGCCCGTTCATCTACGTGTTCAACATGGACGACGCCGGGATGAGCGACGAGGCCCGTCAGGCCGAGCTGCGCGAGCTGGTGGCGCCGGCGGAGGCGATCTTCCTGGACGCCCAGTTCGAGGCCGAGCTCGTGGAGCTGGAGCCGGAGGAGGCGGCGGAGATGCTGCACGAGAACGGGCAGGGAGGGTCCGGCCTGGACAAGCTGGCGAGGGTCGGCTTCGACACCCTGGGGCTGCAGACGTACCTGACGGCGGGGGAGAAGGAGTCCCGCGCGTGGACGATCCGCAAGGGCGCGACGGCGCCCCAGGCGGCGGGTGTCATCCACACTGACTTTTGAGCGGGGTTTTATCAAGGCCGAGATCGTGAGTTATGATGATCTGGTCCAGTACGGCAGCGTTGCCGAAGCCCGCGCTCACGGCCGAGTGCGCATGGAAGGAAAAGGGACTACGTCATGAGTGATGGAGATGTCGTGGAGTTTAGGTTTAATGTTTAGTGCAACAATCCTGAAGAAAGCGATGATGTGAGTCCCAGTGTTATCAAATAGGAGGTCTGATATTCAGGGGCATAACGCCCATTAAGTGGGTTTTCTTAGTAATTGTTCAGCAACTCTGATTTCGTCAACGAGCAACCAGTATGGGGTGTAAAATGATTGGGAAAGATGTTATTTCGGATATTTATGGCGATGATGAAGTAGATCTTTATTCAGTGTTTGGTGTGGCTCGTGACCTGCTGAGAAACTATGTGTATAGAGAATCTGTGGACGGAGCTCTAGAGCGCGCTTTAAAGGCAAGACAAGCCATATCGTCATTCATGGTACATCTAAACAAGGGAAAAACCTGCCTTCGTAAAGGGTCTTAGAAAACAAAAACCTGTAGTAGTTCAGTGCCTGAGTGAAAGGACTCTAGAAGACCTTTATTCTCTTCTATTGAAGGAAGTTGGATACGAAATTCTCACTGAGAAAAAGAATTTAGTAAGCGGCGGAATCAAAGTGTCACTTCGTGCTAAAGTAGCTAGCGCACATATTTGGGAAGGAGTTGATGCTGAAGGCGGTGTTTCTGCAGATGGGAGCGCTGTCGCGGAACAGATTCACAAGCCCATAGATATAGATCTACGTGATGTCAACGACGTCATAAGGGCACTGTCTGTCGCAAACTGTTCTAAGTATATCGTCCTGGAGGACTTTCATTACCTTCCGAAGAAACGCAACTCAATTTTGCTGTCGCTCTCAAGGGCGTTCCATGAGCTTTCGATTACACTTTTTATTATCGTCGGAGTATGGCGAAACCGGGAAAGCATTTCAATGCAGAACGGCGATTTAGAGGGGCGCCTAATTACAGTTGATGCCGATAAATGGACTCGAGATGAGTTACTTGAGGTGATTCAAAAGGGAGAGCAGTTAATGAACATAAAAATTGATCGCACTTTCAAAGAAGCCCTGGTCGACTCCTGTTTTGGAAAGCGTGTTTTGTAGTTCAGGAAGCATGTGCAAAAGTCTGCGATCGTAGTAAAGTATTTAATACTCAGGCTGAAACTAGTTACTGTTGGAGGAGATGTTTCTGAGGTTGTAGAAGACGTTATTAATTCCAATTCTTCGAGATATATCGATTTTATTGATAGATTTTCCAGGCATACGCACAAGAAAAATTAAGTCTAAATAAGTGGGTTTTGCGCAGTAATCGAAGAGGAGTAGATAAGGCGGAAAAGGAGTTTCTTTAAAGGAGTTGGTGGCAGATAATTAGTTCAAAAACATCCTAGCGGAGAGGCAATATGCAAGCCCTCTCCAAAGCGTATTGAAGAACTTAAAGTGCAGGTAAACAATGGTATTAAAACCGATTGTCCTGGAATATGACAGGAGGGCGCGTCATCTAAGTGTAGTCGACAAGACATTCCTGATTTGGATGCGATACGCAGATTATTCGGAGGTTATGGAGCAAATTGGATTTCCTGATGTGTGAGAGATTCGGATGCTTAGGGTCGGTTTGCCCATGGCCGCCCAGATATCCAGTTCAGGACGATTTGCCTGCGCTAACAACACCCTAGTTGTTGTGGGTCATGTGGCTGTATCCATAGGGGCCCGGATCATCTACGGACAGGGGCAAGACACCCGTGCCCACAGCAACTGGCTCAGCCTCGGAATGCCTGGCCGCCAACACGGTAACGGGCAGCGTCTGCCTCAATCGTCGATGGCGCCCGCTTGCGGTCAGGTAATGTTGGGTTGGATACAAGGAGATTTCGGTGTATCTAGTCTCTGAGATGACATCACTACTGCTAAATCGCGCGTTCTTTCCTGGCTGCAGCATTGATGGAATCAGAAAGCTCTTCGTACGCAATTGAGGGGCCTGCAAGCCTCTCCAAGGTTGCCAGGCCGATGGAGTCCTGACCAAGGTCCTCTACTGTTCGCTTGGGAAGGACGTGGAAGCGCCATTGCGAGGCCAGGAGCGGGTTGTACTCCTCGTGGGTGCGTGCCGTCTGGATCGCGAAGACGTACACATCGGCGTTGTAGGGTCGGGAGTTGGCGTCAGCCCGCCCTCTGTGGTCCAGATGCGACTGCGAAGCCCCGTGAACTGAATCGTTGAGAGCTTGTACTGGTCCCACGCCTGGAGATAGGCGGAGGTCTTGACCTCGATCGTGGTCCCGTCCGGCGCCAGAACATCGTAAGGATCCCACTCGATCCGCAGTCCGGTCGAGCCGACCGCCTTCGCCACCAGGAACTCAGCCAGGTAGCCACGGGCATTGTTCATCCGGAGATTGGACAGCGCGAAGCGCCAGAAATCCACGACCGTCGCATCCGTCCAGCCACCACCTCCTCACCCGACAGTGGGCATGGGCTTGGGGCGCGGATCGGCGGGGGAGTAGTCACAGGGGTCAGTGTCTCAACAAGAACGGAGGTGGTTGCCCAGCCCTCAGACATGGGACATGAGGGAAGCGATCACCGCCTGCCGCGAACGGCTCTTCGCGGTCGTCGGACGCTCACACGGATCCTGGCAGCTGCGCGCTCCGCCGTCGTCGGCCTCGCTCAGGGACGACGCCACCACCGGCCGGCCCTCGCTGGGCTGGACCACCGCGAAGCCCTGGGCCCGTGGAAGGCCAGCTGGAAGGGCTCGCCTGAGCCGCGCCCGATGAGGGAGCCTATCTTGAAGGTGCTCTTGATCTGCGGCTGCAGGTTCGCCGACCAGCAGATCGCCGCCTGCGGGTCAACGAAGGTCGGCTGCTGGGAGCAGTCCAGAAGCAACGGCGGCCCGTCAAAGGGTGGGGTCTCTGTCTCATTCAGTGGTGGTGTCTGGCTATCGAGTGTTGCGGTAGGGGGGGAGACTCCGCGACCGAGTTTCGTATACGATATTGCCATGGGCAAGCATCTTCTCCACGGACGTCGTGTGAGCGACGAGCAGATCCAGGCCTGGGCAGACGAGGCTGAGGCCGGTTACGACCTCCGGCAGCTGCCGCGACCGACCCCTGGGCGGCCCCCAGTCGGCCGAGGGCCAGGCACAGTTGTGACTGTTCGCCTCGATGAGGAACTCCTAGCCGCGTTATTGAAGCGTGCGGCTGACGAGGGGATCGCGAACCGGTCGGATGCCGTACGAGCGGCTGTCAAGCAATGGGCTCATGCCGCAGCCTGATATCCATCGGTCTGCCCGTAAGCACTATGCGAAGGACCATCTCGATGATGAGGATCTGTATTACGCTTTCGATCATGCGCTGAACTCGCGCCCTCTGGACGATGAGGATGATCCGCGTCGATGGCTTGTTCTTGGCGTCGATGAGTCCGGAAGAGTACTGGAGCTCGTGGTCCTTGTTTTCGATGACGGCTACGAACTGCTGATACATGCTATGAAGGCTCGGAAACAGTTCATGCGTGAGATTCACTCAGGTAGTGCCGATCCCTCTGCGCTCTGACCGATTGCAGGGTCGGCTTCACGTTGCCGATCGCACGGCTACCGGAGTCGCCCGCTCCGCCGTCGTCGCCTCGCTCAGGAGGATGCCACGACCGGCTGGCCCTCACTGGGCTGGACCACCACGAAGCCCGGGCCCGTGGAAGGCCAGCTGGAAGGACTCGCCCTGAGCCGCGGCCCAATGAGGGAGCCCATCTTGAAGCTGCTCTTGATCTGCGGCTGCAGGTTCGCCGACCAGCAGATCGCCGCCTGCGGGTCAACGAAGGTCGGCTGCTGCGAGCAGTCCAGAGCATCGGCGGACCATCGGAGGACACGGCCACCACGCCCTGCCCCTGAACCATGAGGTTGAACAACCCGCCGGCGAGCATCCCGGCATTGCCCAGCATCTTGATGTCGTAGCCCAGGTGTGCGTCGAAGGCCAGCAGGGACGGCGTGTTTCACCGTGATCGCGTCGCCCTCCAGCTGGAGCAGGGAACACGTTCTGCGCACTGCGGGCGAAGAACACCTCGCCCCTGCCCGGCAACACGCATGAGGTTGCCGCCCTCCCCGGTCACAGCCTTCTTGACCATGCCGCCCAGGCTCCTCGACCCCTGGTAGGAGAAGTCGATGTTCCCTGGTAGGCGACCATCGCGCCCTGCGCGGCCAGCACCTCCGGGCCCAGGGCCACACGAAGCATCTTGCTGGACTGGACAGTCCAGCGCTGACCGGTCTCCTGCTCACGGTTGGCCTGCTCAAAAGGGGACTGCGCACGGAAGGCACCTCTGTTCCAAGGGTCGGGGTGTCGATAGGACTCTGACAGCCCCAGGCTACCGACTGGAGAGCGTCGGTGGGCCCAAACCCACGACGCAGTGAGGGGTCCCTACCCACTCGGGTAGGGACCCCTCACTCTGCGGCGTTGCGGCTGCCGGTGATCAGCGCCTCAGCTCAGGCCCTGCGGCGGTAAGCCAGCAGCGCACCTCCTGCGATCGCCGCCAGTGCCAGGGCGAGCGGAATCCCCACAAACGCACCGGTCCGGGCCAGGGCCGATCCGGAGTCGTCCTGTGCCGGCTCACCCGGCGTCGGCTCACCCGACGGAGAAGCCGTGGGGTCCTCCGACGGCGAGTCCGTACTCGGAACCTCGGTGTAGGCGTTGACGAAGGAGGCGCTGGCCACCTGGTCCTTCTCCGAGACCGTCACCGTCTGGGTCCTCCGGAGCCGCCAGCGTGTAGCCGTCGATCGCGGCCGCCTTGGCATCCTCGGTCACGGTGCACTGCGTGCCCGTGGGCACCTTCGGCCCACTGGCCGCCTCGCCGTCGGCCTTGGCCTTCAGCGAGCCCTCGGTCCCGTCGGTGCAGGTGTAGGCGAAGGTGAACTCCTTGTCACCGGCCTGCGCACCCGTCACCGTCTTGAGCACCGAGAAGGACCCGGTCTGACGGGTGTAGGCGTTGGTGAAGGACAGAGCGGCGTCCTTCTCCGCGATCGTCACGCTCTGCGCCTCAGGAGTCTTCACGTCGTAGCCGCTGACCTGGGCCGACGACGTCTTCTCCGACACCGAGCACGTCGCCCCGACCGGCAGCGCCGGCCCGGAGACGGCAGAGCCGTCGCCGCGAGCCGTCAGCTCGCCGCTCACCTCGCCCTCGACGTCGGACGTGCAGCTGTACCCGAAGGTGAAGGCCACGTTCTTGTGGGTCTCGGCGTCGTCGCCCTCCACCTTCTTCGACACGGTGAAGGTGCCGCGGTCCAGGGTGTAGGTGTTGACGGCTGAGACGCTCACGGCGGCGTTGTCACCGCCGAGCACGTCGAAGGTCGCCTTGCCTCCCTGCACGGGAGTGCCGCCCACGGCCAGGGCGGTCGACAGGCTCGTGCCCTTGGCGGAGGCGTCCTTCTCCGTGAGCGTGCACGAACCGGTCGGCACGTCACCCACGTGCGTGGTCTGGCCGGCCTTGACCACCACCTGCTTGGGGGATCCGGCCTGGCCGGTGACCTTGTCGGTGCAGGTGTACTCGAAGGTGAACTCCGCCGGTGCCAGCTTCGCGCCGTCGCCCTCGACCGTCTTGGACACCGAGAAGCCCCCGGTCTGGCGCGTGTAGGTGTTGGTCACCGACACGTTCGGAACCTGGTCCTTCGTGATCGTCGCCGTCGTCGCCGAGTAGGCGGTGGCGACCGCGTACCCCTCACGCTGGGCCGAGGCGACGTCCTCGCTCAGGGTGCACACCGTCCCCGTGGGAAGGGCCGGGCCACCCACGGCGCTGCCGTCCATCGGGACATCAAGCGTGCCCTGGGTGGCCTCGGGGTCGTTGCAGGTGTAGCCGACCTTGACGGCCTCGCCCGCCTGAGGGGCGTAGTCGCCCGTGACGCTCTTGGTGACCGAGAAGGTGCCGGTGTCGCGGGTGTAGGTGTTGGTGGCGGTGACGGCCACGGTCTGGTCCTTGGTGATGGTCACCGAGTCCTGCGACAGGCTCGAGGCCACCGAGTACCCGTCCTTGGCGGCCGACGCGGCGTCCTCCACGATCGCGCAGGAGACCCCGGTCGGGATCCGCGGGGAGTTCACGGCCGTCCCGTCCCCGGGGACCGACAGGGTTCCCTGCACACCGCCGTCGCAGGTGTAGGTGAAGGAGTAGGAGCCGTTGGCCGCCCCTGTGGACCGCCCTGGACCGACTTGGCGATGGAGAAGGCACCCGTGTCGCGGGTGTAGGAGTTCGCGAAGGCGGCCGTCGCGACCGGCTCGGCGGGGTCCTTGATGGTGACGGTCTGCTCGCGGGAGCGGTGAGCGTGTAGCCGTCGATCCGGCGGACTCGGCGTCCTCCTTCACCGTGCACGTGGTGCCCTGCGGGAAGGTCACCCCTGCCTGGACGGCCGTCCCGTCGCCCCTGGCGCGCACCTGCCCGGACTGTCCGTCGGAGCAGGTGTAGGTGAAGGCGAAGTCCTTGTCTCGAGCCTCCGCAGGGGCCCCGTCGCCGACGATGGTCTTGGTGACCTGGAAGGTGCCGGGAGCCTTGGCGATGTCGGCCGTGTTGCTGAGGGTCACTTTGGTCGACACCCGGTCGCCGATGGTCACGGTGTTCGTCGTGTCCTCCCGACCGCGAAGACCGGCTTTCCCCAGGCGTACCCCGAAGGAGCGGGGGAGGCATGGCCGGTGTCCTCGGACAGGGTGACGATGGTGCCCTTGGGGAAAGTGCCCTGGAACGTGTTGGTCTTGCCGATGCTGATGTTCAGGACGGCCGTACCGGAGAGACCATCGGCGTTGAGCGTGCCGGGGGCCTGCCAGCCGGCGTAGTCGCCGGCCGGGCCGGGCAGAACATAGTCGACCTTGACCGGCAGAGTCGTGTTGGCGACGTCGACGGCGTCCAGGGCCGCTCCGCCCAGGGTCTTCGTAGACCTCGAGCCCGCCGAAACCGGGGGCCATCGCCACGGTCACCTTGAAGGAATCGGTGTAGCTGCGCGTGAACTCGCCACGGGCCTCGGAGTGGTCGAGCGAGGCGGCGTTGGTGTACTGCACACCGGCGACGGCCTTGCCGTTCTGGGAGGTGAACGTCACCGGGTAGGAGATCCTGTAGTTGGAGTCAGGGGCGAAGGGGCCCGTCACCTTGATCGTGGCGACCTGCCCCTGGATGTCCACATCCAGGTCGAAGTCTCCGTACTTCGCGCTCAGGTCCCTGCCCGCCGCACTGGTCAGAGACACCCCGGAGATGCCGGGCTCGGCGGCGCTGTTGCGCAGTCCGAGGTACCACCTGCTCTTGTCGGCACTGAAGGTCATGCCCGAGCCGAGCGTGTCCGTGATGGTGATGGTCTCACGGGTCTGACCGTCCGAGGTGATGGGACTGCCTCCCTTGGCCAGCTGCTCCTTGATGTAGTCCGAGCCGAAGTTGACCTCCCACGTCATGGCGGAGGAGGCCGACGTGATGACCGAGGAGACTTTGGAGAACTTGAGAGCCGTGTAGCTCCGCGCAGCGGGCCCCTTGATGCCGCCGTTGCCGGGCAGACGAACGCTCACCTTCTGGCTGCCGTTGACGGTCATATCCACCGACGTGGGCCGTGGTGGCCTGTGAAATGAGGGAGCAGAGCCTGACCCGAGCCCTTGAAATCCTTGAATCCCGCTGCCTTGAGCTCTTCAACCTTTTCGCTGAAGGTGCACTCCATGGTCCTTTCCGTCAGCTTGCATGAGCCCACCTCGGTGGATACGCCGTTGTAGGGAAGGTTGAGAGGGACGGTTTTCGGGTTCTCCAGGTTCTTGAAATGGGCGCCGAGGTCGATGGAGAAGGAGTCTCCCGGGTTGACGGTGGTCTTGGAGGCGTCCCACGTGTAGGACAGCTTGGCCACGTCCTGCGTCGTGAGGCCCTCGGATGAGAAGTCGTTACCGTCCCGGTCCGACTTGACCAGAGCGAGACCGGACAGCTCGACGTTGGTGTTGACGGCGGCCTGGGCCTGCAAGGGCACGATCATGCTCGCAAGCAGTGTCAGAAGGGCGAGCCAGGTGGCTGTCGACTGCCCTCTTGGCGCGGCGCGCCTGAGATCGGCAGGAACCTGCATGTAGACATCCTCTTCACTAGGGATTGGCGGTCTGGGGATGACCGTGAGTAACCGGTGAAGAGTATCGCGAGGAGGAAAATCAGAACAAGCCTTGTGGTGCGCCTGTCAGCGACTTCAAGAATGTTATCGGAACGTCATGAAAATGTTGTGAAAAAGAAATCTTGGAACAGCGCCAGAAGTGGATTCCTCCGCGTTTTCGCTGCAGTTCGGGGGCTGTTCGTAGGGATGGTGATCATCTGTGTTCGCCCAGTTTGGAAGCTGCTTGCCTCGCTCTGAGGATAAGTGTCGGGGTGTGAGTTTGTTTGTGTCAAGAAATGTTGATGTGGCCATATGAATGTCTTGCGAAACGAGGGGAGTGTTTTCAGGAAAAGGGTGTGGTGCGGTTTCGGTTGATGGTGAAGCTGCGGTGCGGCTGTTCGTCCATTGGCCTGACTCATGACGCGCCCTCTAAGCCTTGAGTTGTTCTCGTGCTCGCCGGCGAGTAAGCGAGCCGGCAGGACGTCGCGCACCTGTTTCGATCGTTAAGAAAGCACATCGTCTCCTCGGCGCCTGCGAACGGACTCTCATGGAGCCTCGCGCCCACCCCTGATCTCATTGCAGGGTCGGTATAGGGCGTTGGTGTCCACATCAGCGCTTGCTCTTACCGACGTCCGGTACCGGTGAAGACGTCGATGTCCCCGATATCCATCTTTGTACCGCCTCTCGCTGCATGGGTGCGGGGCCAGCCGGTGGACGAACCGGCCGCAGACCTTTTTGCCATTTTGTGGTGGGTCGTTCCCTTATCTAGCGGTCGCCAGCGCCCGGCTGCCGCAGGTGACTTTCGCCCCGGATCAATAAAGACGGGGGCAAGACATCTGTGCCCGCAGCAGTTGCCCCAGCCTCCAGCACCTACCACCAGGAGCTACTCACAAGGTAATGGGCAAGCGCTGCTTCGGTTATCGACACACAGCCTCCAGTCCAGGCTGACGACCTTGTCGTAGGCCTCCAGGGCTGCCTACTCCAAGGTGGTGAACACGCCTGCGGCGATCCACCCGTCGTGTCTGCGTTGGATGGTGGCTGCCGAGTAGGTGGAGTCGGCGACCTTCTCATAGTCCGCCCCCGGCACCAAAGTCTGGACGAACTTGTCGAAGACGACCTGTTCAGGGGAGCCGGGTCGGTGATACCCCAGCGGGTGGGTATCGACGTGGACCGGTAGCAGTTGGGCGAACTGGTTCCAGGAGTTCTATTACCGATGTTGGCAGGGTGGGGATAAAGAAACACTCCCAGGAACAGGGAACGAGTACAGACAACTGACTTCTTGCCGAGATCTTGCGCCCGCATCCCGGTCCCACACCGCACCTACTGACGCAACCTCTAAGTCCAAAGCAGTGATCCTTCCCTCGCATCACCACCTCCGTCAAACCCGGAACGATTCACAGTGTGATCGCCTAGACTGGTCGGCATGTTGGTTCTTGGCACTGCTTCACTGCGTCTGCGCACCCGCTGACGGCGGCGAGCACACTCCACGTTGTTGCTCCCGCCCCGGTAATCACGGCCGGGCGGCTCTTTGGCGTACCCGGCTTCGCGACAACCACGGAGCAAACAGTGCCCACTCTATCGACATGGCCGTCACGAGTACGGCCAGAACTTCCTGACTGACCAATCCATCATCGCCACGATCACACGGCTGGTGGTTGTTACAGAGGGGCCGATCATGGAGATCGGCCCCGGAGATGGAGCGCTCACCATCCCACTGGCTCGTCTCGGACGACCAGTCACCGCGATTGAGATCGACGCGCGACTTGCCCGATGTTTGTCCGAACGACTCCCTGTCGCACGTGGACGTCGTTTCCGACGACTTCCTGATCTATCGGCTTCCGACGTATCCCCATGTGCTCGTCGGCAACCTACCGTTCCACCAGACCACAGCCATGCTTCGACGCATGCTGCATGCTCCCGCATGGACAAATGCAATCTTGCTCGTGCAATGGGAGGTCGCACGGCGAAGAGCTGGCCTTGGCGGTGCAACGATGATGACGGCGCAATGGGCGCCTTGGTTCGAGTTCACACTGCACGCCCGCGTTCCATCGCGCGCATTCACCCCACGTCCTGGAGTCGACGGTGGAATCCTCACCATCTACCGCCGTGAGCATCCGCTGCTTCCCTCGACGCAGCGACGCCAGTTCCACGCACTGGTTCACCGCGTCTATACCGGTCCTGGTTGCGGGCTTGCTCAGATCCTTGCACGCAACACCGCACTGGGCTCAGCACGGGCTGCACAGGCGTGGCTGAGTCGCCACGGCATGACGGCTGCCGGGCTGCCGAAGGACTTGCCTGTCGAGGCGTGGGTGGACTTGTTCAAGGCAACCGCGCATCGCCACGGAATGCCTCACGAAGACACGTTCGTAAGGTCCCGTCGATGAAGTGAGAACGTTGACGAGCGAGCGGACTCTCATGGAGCCTTGCGCCCACCCCGATCTCATTGCAGGGTCAGTGTAGGGCGTTGGTGTCCACATCTGTGACGAGGAGCCCCGGCGTCGCCATCTCGTGAGCAGAAACGTTGAAATCATGAGGGTTTCTCGTTGTCGACACGGCTCCGCCCCAGGTCTTTGTCACAGATGTGGACACCATCTGGCTGAATCCTGTTGGCGTCGCCTGAGAGATCGTCGGCCCCGAGCTCCGCCGCGTTCACCTGCGCTTGATTCGTGCCAGGTGACCTCGCCGGATGTGAGCGGAGGACACACACGCGAATCGAGGTATCAACAGGGAGTCGGAGGATGCCTCTGTAGGCTGCGCACCGCCTCGAGCCGGCCGCAGTCGGCCCACGCCCCCAGCGCAGGGAAGGGAGTCCGGTAGCCTGATGACCATTGAAATGATCGTCGCACTCATCGGTGCCTCCATCGTCGCCTACGTGATTGCCGACAGGTTTCGCCTCATCGCCCCGGTGCTCCTCATCGCCGCAGGAGTAGTGGTCGCATTCATTCCCTTCGAGGAGGAGATGACCCTCCCAGCACGGTGGTCCTCACGATCTTCCTACCGATCCTCCTGTACTGGGAGTCGTTGTCCGTCTCCCTCAACCGGATGCGGCGAAGCCTGCGCGGCATCATCCTCAGCGCCACGGTCCTTGTTGCCATCACAGCGGCCCTCATCGCCCTCATCGGCGTCCTGACGGGCCTGAGCCTGGGCGCCGCGCTCCTCATCGGCGCCTGCCTCGGTCCCCACTGACGCCACCGCCGTCTCCAGCCTGGGGACGCGGCATCAACCCCAACGGCCGCACCGTCCTCCAGGCCGAGTCCCTCCTCAACGACGGCACCGCCCTGGTTGTCTTCGCCATCGCCCTCCAGACCGCGCAGGACTCCTCCGGCGTCACGGCTGGTCTCGTCACACGAGAGCTCCTCCTGTCATTCGGCGGAGGAATCGGGGTGGGTGCCGTCGTCGGCGCCGTCGTCACCAAGATCGGCATCCGCGTCCGCACCATCACGGACGACCCCATGCTCGCAACGATCACCGCCTTGGCCACCCCGTTCGTCACTTTCTTTCCTCGCCGAGGAGATCGGCGGCTCAGGAGTTCTGGCCGTCGTCACCTGCGGCATCATCGTCTCCCGCTTCGCCGCACCCGCACTTGCCTCTCGGTTCGCGTGTCCTCGGGACTCCGTTCTGGACCATCCTCACCTACATCCTCAACACGATTCTCTTCGTCATGGTGGGCGTCGCACTCCCCGGGATCGCAGCCGACCTTCCGCGCGCCGACCTCACTCGCGGTCTCGTCCTCATCCCCATCATCTACATCGCCATGGTGGCGGGCCGATTCGCTGGGCACCACCTCATCATCTACTCCATCCGTGCCCTCGACCGCCGCCCCGAGCAGCGCCTGCGCCGCACCAACTTCCGCGGCCGCGTCGTCTCCACGGTCGCCGGCTTCCGCGGCGCGATCTCACTGGCCATGGCGCTGTCCATCCCGATCGCTTTCGACGGCGCTGCCTTCGCCGAGCGCGACCTCATCATCCTCATTGTTGCCGGCGTGACTCTTCTGTCCCTCCTCGTCCAGGGGATCGCCCCTGCCCTACGTGGTCCGTTGGGCCAACGAACGGCCTTCGACCGGCATGCGGACGGCCGCGTCGATTGAGTCTCAGGAGACCGAGGCTCTCGCCGGCATCCTCGGCGACACCATCAATGAAACTCGAGGCCATCGCCGAGAGCGCCGGGCGTCGACGACGACGCGGTCATCTCGGCTGTACGCGCCGACTACGAGCGCCGCTACACACTCCGTGAGCAACGCCGGCGCAGAGGAGGAGGCGCGCGTCTACGGTGACCCGGAGAGCGCCCTGCGGCGCGCCGTCATCGACCATCTGCGTCAGCGCGTGCACGACCTGCGCTTCTCCGGCCGCATCGACGACTCCACCGCCTCCAACGTCAACCGGCGCCTCGACGTTGAGACCCTCCACATCAACGGCCCCATCGACGTTGAATGAGCCGGCGGCCCGCTGGACGGTGACATCGGTCGCCTCCACGCCGTTCGCTTGGCAAGGCGTGCCCGACGAGTATCTGTGGTCCTGTCACCGCAGCCTGAACCGCGCCAGCTCACCTTGCTGGGTGTGAGCAAGAGGTCATGCACGCACGGTGAGGTATCTGGGCTCCACTGTCACCGGTTCCGGCAACTCTTGCCACCTTGTCACCATCCGAGGCGAGGTGATGGATACGATGATCCAATGCCGTGTGAAACCAGGGGAGTGGCGGTGAGCGTCAGTGCCGACGAAGCGTGTCGGACGTTGCCGGCGCTCATCGACCTCGTCGCCACCAGTCACCATGCCGTCGAGATCGTCTCGAGTAATGACCGCGCGGTTCACATGCCCGCCGACGAGTACGCGAACTGGCAAGAGACCGCCCGCCTCTTTCGGCCTCCCAAGAACGCCCGGCGTCTCCTCGACGCATACGAACAGGTCCTCTCGGACTCCCGCACTCGACCTGACCGCATTGCAGGGGCGCTGGAAGGTGTTGGTGTCCAAATCGGTGACAAAGGAGCCCCGGTGTCGTCAGCTCAGACGAAGAAACGTTGGAATCATACGGGTTCTTCTCATCCGTTCTGCTCTGTTCCAGGCCTTTGTCACCGATTTGGACACTATCGGACGTCTCGTTGGTGAGGATGGAGGACTGCTGGGGTTCTTCAGCGGCGCCGGGTCCACCTGCGCTCGATCTGCGCCAGGTCAGCTCGCCGAATGTGAGCATCGGTTACGCACGCAAAACTCCCCACCCTGCGGCCTGCGGTTGACGGCCAACAGTCTGGGGCCGGTTGCCGGCTGAAGCCACCAACCGGCATCCGGCATCCGGCGGCGAGCCCGGTCCACGGCCGAACCGCGCCGCCGGGAGAACCGCACTGAGGGGTGGGACGCGCCCGCGTCCCACCCCTCAGTCAGTGCTCAGAGCCGGATCGAGCCGACTCATCGCGTATTCAGTTCTTCGAGCGACGAGCCCGCAGCAGCAGGTAGCCGCCAACAACCGCGACACCCGCAAGGCCCAGGACCAGTAGCGCATTGGTCCCTGTGCGAGACAGGCTGCGGCCTGGCGCCGTCGCGGCCCCGGTCGCTGAGGCGCTTGGGAGCGCCTGCACTATCGGTCGGCTGAGCCATGGCGCCGTCGGACGGCCGGTCGATCTCGTCGGGCTGGGTGCTGGGAGCCGGCGTTGCCCTGGAGCCTGGCTCGGCGCCGCGGCTCGAGACCGAGGGTGCCTGCCCGTCGGTGTCGGCAGCGAGGTCGCGTTCGGGCTCGCCGTCGACGGTGCCCGTTCCGTTGCGCTCGGCGTGGGAGCAGAGCTCGCGTGCTCGCTCGGCTGCCCCTGACGGTGCAGCGCTGGGCTGCTGGGTGGGCGCGGCTGAAGGCTCCGTCGTCGGTTCCGGTGAGGGCTCGGCGGACGGCTCCGATCCTGTAGTGGGCTGGCTGCTCGGCGCGGTCGTCGGTTCGCCGCTCGGCTCCGGTGTGGGCGCAGTGGTCGGCCCCGTGGTGGGCCTCGCTGCTCGCTGTAGCAGTCGGCTCAGCGCCCGGCGCGGTCGTGGGCTCGGCGGACGGTGCGGGGCTCGGCGACGGCCCCGGGGCCTGCGCCTGCGTGCACTGGGTCGCCGACCCAGTTCATCGTGAAGTTGCGGTACCAGATGCCGCCGTAGCTCGCGCCGTCACTGGCGTCCTCACTGAGCAGGCCGATGCTGCCGTCGGACTGCACCGCGATCGTCGCGTAGCCGACGAACGGCTCGTGGAAGACCTTCCCGGTCGCCCAGGAGGCGCCGTCGTCGCAGGACATCGAGATGGTGCCGCGGTCGCGTGACCACGGCCGCGGATTCGGCGAGTGGCTCAGCAGCAGCACCTTGGCTCGCGGGTCGTCGGGGGCCGCATTCGGGAAGGCCCGGATGATCTGGGCGTTGTCCACCGAGTCGGGCAGATTCGTGTCGGAGACCGGCTCGCTCCAGGTCTGCCCGCCGTCGGTGGAGGTGGCCACCTTGCGGAAGCCTGAGCCGTCCGAGGCGCGCGAGTTGAGCATGAGGGAGCCGTCGGAGAGCTCAACGACCTTGTTCTCATCCATGCCGGTTCCGGTCGGCTGACCGGCCTGCCAGGTCTTCCCGTGGTCGTCGGAGTAGACCGAGACCGCCTGCACCGCGCCGCCGGCGGTCCTGATCGTGTACTGCTGCACCAGGCGCCCGGCGTGAGGGCCGTGCTGAATCTGGATGCCCTGGCCCGAGGCCGCGAAACGCGCGGTCCAGGGGTTGTCCTTCGTGATGTCCGCGGTGATCGTGCGGTGCGTCCAGGTCCAGCCGTTGTCCGTGGAGGTCGACACCTCCGCCTGGATGATGCCCCGGTTCTCAGGGTCGGTGCCGGCGCTCGAGCCGCCCCAGCCCTGGTCGTAGGACTTGACGTGGAAGTTGAAGATCGTGCCCGTCTGGTGGTCGACGACATAGCTCGGGTCGGAGTATCCGACCTTCTTGCCGGTCTCCGTGCCCTGGTGGATGTGGGTCGGCGCCGACCAGGTCTTGCCGCCGTCTGTGGAGCGCAGCTGGACGATGTGGTTGGGGTTGGGCGCGTCGCTGCCCTGGTTGCCGTTGTCCTTCGGCCGCTCGTCGTAGGCCACCAGCAGGTCGCCGTTGGGGACGGTGGTGATCGCCGGGATGCGGTAGTTGTCGGTGGCCGTGTTGGCGGCCAGGTGCTGGGCCTGGCTCATCGAGGCCGGTAGGTCCGTGCTCGCGTCGGGCGCCGGGGCGGCCTCGGCCTGCGGGTGCTGGCCGACGACGCTGATCGGGCTACCGGTCGCGGTGAGCGTCTGGAGGGCGGCGCCGTCGGTGCCGGTCGCCGTCAGGGTGATCGACGGCGTCCACCGGCCGGCGTCGACGTCGGCCTGCGTGATCGTGTGGGTGAGCGGTTTGCAGTTGTAGACCGCGCCCTTGCCCGGCTTGAGGTTGCCCCAGTGGCACTGGCGGGCCAGGTCGTCGAGGAGGAGTCGGTGGCGGCGACGTTGATCGTCTTGTCCGACACCGAGCGGATGCGCACCGTGTAGCTGACGGTGTCGCCGAGCTTGTAGGTCTCCTGGCTCGACGACGGTGTGAAGGACTCGACCCGCAGCGAGGCGGGCTTGACCGGGACTCGTCGTACCGCTGATCGTCTCCGGGGTGTTGAGGGCCTGCCCGGCGTAATCCACCGCCTTGACCTCGTAGGCGATCTGCGGGGTGAAGCCGCCGGCCTCGAGGTCCCTCGGCGGTGACCGTGTGCGTGGCCAGGCCGGCGCAGTCGGTCTTGGTGACCCCGGCAGGGGACGTTGCGCCACCGGCACTTGGAGACGCTCCCGGACAGGTTCGTCGAGGCCGGGGCGTAGGAGGGCCTCGCCGCTGGTGTTGGTGAGAGTGAGGTTGAAGGTCATGACGTCGCCGACGGCGTAGAGGCCGTCCTCGGGAGCGTTCACCTGAGTGATGGTGATGTCGGCGAGACCATCGGCCGTGGGGGTGGCGTGCGCTGGGGGTGCTGCGGCGATCAGGCCGGTGACAGCCAGGGGGAGTGATCCCAGCAGGGCCGTCAGGCGCCTCGGGAGAGAGGATGGTGCGATGTCATAGGTATTCCGTTCGGGGGAGTCGAGGCAGCCTTGCCTGCGACGGGAGGGAGTGTGGACGACAGATATCAGACGTCTTGCGATAAGGTAACGGATTGTTGCGATTCTGCAAAGTTGGGCGAGTCGTCGGCGACGCGCATAATCTGCCGTACGTTAAGTTTCTCTCTCCCCGTGGGGTCGTTTCTGCGAACGACTCTGTGCTCACACTTCATATGGAGAGCGGTGCTTGAGGTCACGAGTCCCTCACGGTCTGTTGTGAGAAACGTGCATGCGTCTACACGAATTGACCTCGCTCCGCCACCACTTGGTTTCCCCACTGCGTCAGAGCCTGTAAGGCAGGCAAAAAAGTTCGACCGAATTCGGTGAGTGAGTAAACCGTTTTCAGGGGCGGTTTATCGCCAAATACTTGGCGCGATACGAGGCCGTCTACTTCTAGTTGCTTGAGCTGGAGGGTGAGTGTCGTGTCGGTCGCTGAAACGAGGTCGTTCCGTAGCTCGTTGAAGCGCTTCGGCTCATATTGCAGGTGATAAATGATGACCGACTTCCATTTCCCTCCAACAAGATTCATGGCCACGCTGATCGGGCAAGGGTAGGTCTTGTCGTTGAAGCTGACAAACTCGCTGATGCATTCGGTCTTCATGTGTTCAGGCCTCCGTGTTGTGTGGGACTATCTAAGAAGATAGTTCTTGACGTGGCAGTCTCGCGCCTGTGACGCTGTCCTGTGTCAGCCGGTGTTCGTTATGATTCATGGAAGAGAGCGTAACATGTTGGATACTCCAGTTATTGCCGTTGCCGGCGCAACCAGCAAGCAGGGGCGCAGTGTCGTGAGGTCCTTGCTGCGTGGCGGAGACTATAGGGTGCGAGCGATGACTCGGGATCCTGCGTCGCAGATGGCGAAAAGCCTTGAGCGTCAGGGTGCTGAATTGGTGACGGGTTCGCTTTCGTTGGGGAGTGATGACGAGTGGGTTGACGCCTTTTCTGGCGCTCGCGCTGCTTTCTTGGTCACTCCTCCTACCCCTCCGAAGGGATCGCGTGAATACGAGTTAGGGTGCCGAATCGCCGATGCTGCAGTGAGAGCGGGGGTCGAGCACATTGTGTTCAGTACGCTTGAGAACGTCGATAAGATCACAGGCGGGAGGATGTTCGCTCCTCACTTCACCGACAAGGCGCGGGTTGCGGACTACATCAGTGGGCTGCCTGTAGCCAGCACTTTTGTGATCCTTTCATTCTTCTACACCAATCTGATGGAGTACTATGTTCCCAGGGTGGAGAGTGGGTCACTCATCCTCCCCATATATCTTCCTGAAGATTTTCGGGCGCCGTTCGTTGATCCCGTCACGGCCACCGGCCCGGCTGTGCGGGAAATCATCAGTAAGCCGGAGAAGTATGATGGGGAAACGCTGCCGGTTGTGGGTGATATTGTCTCCCCGCGTGAGATGGTGAGAATTTTTCAAGATGTTACTGGACTGAAGGGGGAATATCGCGATGCGTTCACGTATGATGGGTTGGCGTATAACTTTCCTGAGCTGATTGCTGATGATCTTCATGCGCAGGAGATCCTGGGGATGGTCAATTATGCTGTTGAATGCGGTTATTTTCGACCGGATCGCGATATGGAATGGAGTCGCAGCATCGACCCGGAAGCGCTCACGTGGGAGCAGTTCCTCCGTGTCACGGGCTGGCGTGGAGAACCGCGTTCTTATGGGATGCGATCATAATATTTTTCAAGGGTGATGTGAGGTATTTGCCTGTGCGACGATCGTCACGTCGGCTGATGCTCGACTGCGTCATAGTCGGGCGCCGGGATATGTGACTGAGTTGTTTTGCTGTGGCGATACTTGCACTCTCAGTGACCGGACTCTCTGCTGCGGTAGCGCATGGTGAGCCCTCTCGAGGAGGTCGAAAATATTGCTGTTCGAGATGGTGAACCCTGAGGGGTAAAATGACGGACCCGGCGTTTCTTGTCCAAGGCGATGAAAGAAGAAAATACTGTTTTCGGGCTTTGGGGGCAGTGTCAAGAAACTCTTGTCGACGTTCTCTTCCGGTGTCGGTGAGGTGGTAGGAAACGGTTTTTATGATCTGCAAAGGAGATTGGGATAGTATTGGAGTGAACTGATCGATGTCGCGCCATCTCGCTTTTTCAATGACGTCGCCGTCCTTGTTCTCGAGCCTTACCTCTTCGGACGTGAGTGTCAGTCGGATTCCCTGCGATAGTTGTCGATGGGTGGCTGCTGCAGTCGTTCCAGAGATGATCACGGATATGATTCCGCCAACGATCAGAGCGGGAGCTGTGGCAGGGCTGCTCCCGCTCAAAAGTGGGGAGGCGATGAGCATGGTACTGATCGTTAAGAAGATGAGGCAGGTCGCGAGTCGGAGCGTGAGTCGAATCTTTGATGAGGAGATGATCAGGATATCATCACGTTCCAGTGTCTCGAGAAGGCGGGCCACTCGTTCTTTTTGTTCTTTCTTTTGTGGCATAGGCTGTTCCACCTCTTCTGGTGTGTTGCGCGGTCGGCCTCGATGGCGGACTGCCGGTAAAACGTCTCCGCGGCGACGCTGACAACCGCCTTCGGTGTCCTCCTCCTAGGTGTGTGTGCCGTCACCGCCTACGACCTGCTAACGGCCTGAACGAACTGTAGGTGCCGCCGGGATGTGTGATTGGGGACTAAAATCTGGGTTCTTTGATCGTCTGTCACGTACTCGATGGACAGATGTCCTCCGACAGCCTCCAGGTATAGCCGGATAGTGCCGATCTTCGAGTCCTCCTCAAGGTCGCCACGCTCAATTTTTGACACCCTGACACTGCCCGACGCCGATCCGATCTGCTAACTGTGCCTGAGTGAGTCCAGTCTCGCTCGCGCAAACGATAGCGCGCGGATCCTCGGTAAGCATCCGCCCTCATGGTATCAACCTGTTCTCTGTCTACCGGATGCTCTTCTGAGAGCTCTGTGATCGTCATGGTATGGTGGCTACTTTCCTCTCAGCTTTTGAGTGCTCGTCGAACAAGTCTTCGGCTATGGGGATGTCCCGCTTGCTATCCAACGGATCCAATTATCGATTTTATCTCCAGCAATCAACAGGATTGCCTGACGTTTCGGGTCGAAGACGAATAGGATTCGAAGCTCGGATCTCCCAGTTGATCCTGGTCTCAGCTCTTTCATGCTCTTGTGACGAGAGACCTTGATGGTGTCCACGCAGCGGGCGATCGAGCCGAGGTCCTTGTTTCTTCCAGCAGTTCGATGGCCGCAACGACCTGCGCCTGCGAGCCACTGTCCAGCGAAGTCAACCAATCTGTGATGAGTTCGATGTTGACGTTCCGAGTAGTACGATAACACCTGTAAGGTCTAAAAAAGGGTGCGCCGAGTCTTGCCGCAAGGTGTCCATGATTCCGGTCTTCGCTGCGACCTCGGTGGTGGGCGGGCTGCTCGATAGGCCGATGTGGCGTAGGATCGTCTCTCGACGCAGATTGACGCCATTCATTACCCCGCTGCAGGCGGTACGAGGCCTCGACATGTCGCACAGGTCGATCGGCCGGCTGAGATGCGTGGCAGCATCGGTGGCATGGGTAACGAGACGGTACCTGAGCAGGCCGGCACCTACGACGTCGTTTTTGTCGGTGATGGGCCGGGGAGTGTCGCGCAGTACACCACCGAGGGCACCGACCTGACCGCGATCCTCGTCGAGGGCGAGCCCCTGGGCGGCGAGTGCTCGTATTACGCCTGCATGCCCAGCAAGGCGCTCCTCGGGCCCATTGAGGGTCGCCGCGGCGTCGCGCAAACCTCAGTGGCCTGCGCCCTCCAGAGTTGTCACGCCAGATCTGCTCGCGCGCCACGACGATGAGTCTCGCGCCGCGCGTCATTCTCGCCACTGGCGCGGAGCCCGTCGTGTCTGCTCCGCTCCAGGGCCGCGAGGCCTGGGGCTAGCGTTGCGCCACCGGCGTGCAGGAGATCCCGCAGCGCCTCATCGTCGTCGGTGGGGTCGTCGCCCGTGAGGCCGCCACCTGGATGTCCGCCCTGGGCAGCGACGTCACCATGCTGGTGCGCGGCTCCTGCCTCCTGTCGGCCGCGGAGTCCTTCGCCTCCCGACTCATCGAGAGGCTCTCGCCGCCCGTGGCATCACCGTCATCACGGATGCCCAGGTGGTTGCCGCCGAGCGGCCTCAGGCCAGTGACACCGGGCTCGGTCGCATCCACGGCGGCCCCGTCACGGTCACCTGCGCCGGTCGAACCATCGAGGCTGATGAGATCCCTGGTCGCAACTGGCCGTCGCCCCTCTTGACCGGCATGGGCTGGAGGTCGTCGGCCTGGAGCCCGACGACGTCCTGGCCGGCCGCCTGCCCGACTGGCTCTACGCCGTCGGCGACGCCAGCGGCGAGGCCCAGCTGACCCACATGGGCAAGTACCGGGCGCGCGTCGTAGGGGAGAGGATCACCGCCCTCTCTGCCGGCTGCGGGCTCGAACCAGTACCCGAGAACGTCCCGGTCCCACAGGTTGTCTTCACCGCCCCCAGCGGCCTGACCGAGCAGCGGGCCCGCGACCCCGGCCAGGACGTCGTCACTGCTCAGGTCGGCTACACCTCGGCCGCCGGAGTTGTCCCTCCTGCACGGCGACGCCCACGGTGAGGTCAAGCTGGTCGTCGACCGGCAGACCGGTGCCGTGCTGGGCGCCACCTTCGTCGGTCCCGGTGCGGGTGAGCTCGTCCACGCCGCCATCGTCGCCATCATTGCGGGGCGTCCCGGTTCATCGGCTGCACGCCGTGCCCGCCTACCCACCGCCAGCGAGATCTGGCTGCGACTCATCGAGTCTCTTCCGAGCGGGTCGCTTCGTATATACTTCAGTTGTTGAACGAAAACGATGTTTGCGAAGCCGGCGCCCCGTGGCTGAGTCTCAAAGAGTGACTCACGGGAGGATCGCGATCAGGAAAGTAGTGGTTCCTACAAATATGCTTGTTCAGGTTTGTGTAGGTATTCAAACTTTCTGATCGGTTGTCAAGAACGCTCTGCAAGACTTCTGCTGCGGCTAACGTGAAGACGTCCCGTAACTCGTCTTGGGAGAGAGACATGATCGACGGCACTAAAATTCGCGTATTGGTTCCCGACAACAACACAGGTGCACTATACGATCGAACAGAGTCCATTGAGTGGGTCAATCCCTGACAATGGTATTGTAAAGAGTTCAATTTAAGAATGGTGGTCAGTCATTCCCGTATCGACATCCAAAGGGCACGCCTTCTCGAGAATGTTTCGGGTTTTCGCTCTCTCAAATCGACCGAGCTGGTTAAGGTGAAAGGTGAGGTGGTATCCCCACGCTCACAATTGCGACTTTCACTGATGTATACGACGGATCGTATTCAATTGTTCGATTCTATCGCGACAACAAGGTGATAGGGAAAAGTCACCTGTATCGTCCCGACGACCTCGCACTACTGGTGTCGTCCGCGTCCGCGGGAGGTGGTGCTGACGTCTTGGTACTGGAAAGAAACCGCATTTATGCTGGAAGATGATGATCCGACTCGTCCGGCATTTGGAGTCGATTAAGTTTGTTCATCCTGACAGTGCGTTGTCTGCGTACATGGAGGGATCAAACTCACGAACGTCAGAAATTCGGTTGCCAATTATTCTACCGTTTCAGAGCAACGAGGATCAGAAGATTGCGGTAGAGAGAGCACTCTCTCATCGGGTTAGTGTTATCGATGGCCCTCCTGGGACTGGAAAAACAGAGACCATTCTCAACATCATCGCCAATATTCTCATGAGTTCCCGGGGCGACGGTTGGAGTTGTGTCTTTGGGTAACGCGCTGCTGTTGAGAACGTCAAAGACAAGCTCGATGAGGCGGGATATGGATTCGTGGCAGCACGCATGGGTAAAAGAATACGTCACCTCCTTCCTGGCCGATCAAGAGGCGCGAGCAAGCAGTATCGTTCGTTGGCTGAACCAGGTGTCTGTGAATGAGGCCGTGCGGTCCGCTGGAGGGCAGGCGGCGGATGATCTTGAGCAAATAGATAAACAGCTGCATAGGGTATGGAACTCCTGTCGAGAACTTGCAAAGGTGAGCAATAAAATAGAGGAATACTCTTTGGAAGCTGCTCATCTGGGCCGCGAGCCGACGGTGTCGTCTTTCCTGATCTAAGTGAGCTGCCTCTCGCTGCGCAAGAGCTCTGGGCGTATCCTCGACTATCTGGCTGAAACTACTGTGCATCCGGATCTTCCTGAAGGCATCATGGGGCTTGTTCCTCGTATCCGCAGATACTTCAAGTATGGTAGAACAAAAGATCTGGATACGAGAGATGCCAATATTATCCTTGGTCTAGAAAGAGCCTTTTTATTCTAGGCGGATCGAAGAGTTGAGGACAGAAAGAGCGACGTTGGCGGGCCCGAGATCGGCTATCGCAGTTCCGAGGAAATCAGGGGAAAGTACCAAGAGAGTTCTCGTGCGCTTCTGGATCTAGCGCTGTGGCACGCTACGCGAATAGTGCGTCTCGTATTTGATGAAGATAATAAACCGATATGGAAACACACGCCGGAGTTCTTGTCTGAGTACCCAGTGGTTCTTACGACCTGTCACTCGATTCGGCGTAACCTGTCGGAAGGCCATCTTCTAGGATTGGGTGATTATTGACGAGGCCACTCAGACAAATCTACATGCCGCTGCTTTGGCGATGAGTAAGCGCAAGAAATGTTGTGGTGGTCGAGGGGATCTTAAACAGCTTGGACCGATTTTCGATAAAAAGTTGGAATCGGCGTCGATCTCCCCGCCACTTCCCGCATACGACGTTACTGCGCACTCCATTCTTTCGTCCGTCACCGAGCTCTACGGTCAAGAACTGCCTCGAACAATGCTGCGCTGAACACTACCGCTGCGCGCCTGAGATCATCGAGTTCTGCAATAAGATGTTCTATGACGGTGAGTTGATTTCCATGAAGTCTAGAAAATCTGACGACAAATGGCCTGCCTTAATGGTTCGTAAGACGGCTCCAGGAAATCATATGCGCACCTTGCGTCGAGCCCTCTACTAAAGGTACGTACAGCCAGCGTGAGATCGACCTTGTCGAGGAGCTCCTTGGGGGTGTCGTTGACGGTGTAGATTTTAGGAGCATTCTCGAAGGTGAAGATTCGGGAAGTGATTACGCGTTAGGTGTCACAAGCCCGTACCGGCTTCAGGCTGACCGTCTCGGTGAGGCTATTAACCGCACAGGTGCTGCTCCCGAATTCAGTTCACTGAGTGAAACCATACATAAATTTCAAGGACGTGGAGCAAACGTGATGGTTCTTAGTACGGTTGTTGACGAATCTCGGAATGGTCACATGAAACTAGGATTCGTTGACGATCCACGAATGATCAACGTTGCGGTCTCGCGAGCCAGAGAAGAAGTTCATTCTTGTCACCAACCATAACGAGGTCCCTCGGGCAAGGTGATTAAAGCGCTCATCGACTATGTCAGATATCAAGATCCTGATCAGGTGACCGAAAGTGGAGTACTTTCAGTTTTCGACCTGCTCTACCAGGAGTACTCTGAGCGTCTCAGCGAGTTTCGCTTCGCGAGTTCACGGGGGCAGCAAGTATAAGTCGGAGAGTCATTGTGTGGACCCTTCTGAAGGATGTTCTCAAAGATCCTGCTTATGATCTTCTGGAGGTGGTTTCGCAGGTGAGACTCCCGCGACCTTATGCCTGATACCGATCGATTGAACGAGCGGCAGAAAAAATTTGTTCGTTCTACGTCTGCTGTCGATTTTGCTATATACCACAAGGTGAGCAAGCGAATGCTGCTTGCGATTGAGGTCAACGGAACTGAATATCATGAAGACAATCCCGAGCAGCAAGCGCGTGATGAGTTGAAGGCGCAGATCATAAGCGTCTACGGGGCCGACATGCTTTCGTTGAGAACCAATGACAGCAACATCGAATCGATGATCAGAGGTAGACTCGATCGAATTTTGGCCTAACTTAATAAGAGTGGGAGTAAGGTACGGTTGCGGACATCGAGTGCTCCTAGGGATGGTTTGGGACAATCATCCGATACGCATCGCCGGCATTGACCATATCGAACCGACGGTCCTCCATTAACGCGAGCGTCGACTTCTGCTCGTGGGTTCTGGACCTGGAGGTTGTTGCCTTTGGGCAGGGAGCGGACAGCGGTGCGCTTCGGTGACGAGAGATTAACCTCCGTGGGGAGGATAACCTGATCGCTCGCACGCCTCATCCCATTCCGGTATTGTGGACCTGTGTCTTGTCGGCGACGGCACGATCGATGAGGTCCGCGAGCATCTGCCTCCAGGGCGCTTCCGGTGCCCTTCACCGTGATGGCAGGAGTCCAGGAATCACACGAAACCTCGTAGGGCTCGCCTTGCGTGATGTGGCCTGAGACACTGGGGTCATGCGAATCGCCATCGGTTCCCCAGGCAACGGGCCCTCCTGAAGGACGCCATCGAAGAGCGGTTGGTCGAGGACGAGCGCGTGAGCGACCTCGTCGACCTGTCCATGCCGGACATCACCTACCCGGAGGTCTCCTTCCAGGTCGCCCAGGCAGTTGCCGAGGGACGGGTCGACCGTGGGCTTCTCATCTGCGGTACCGGTGTGGAACCGCCATCGCGTGCCAACAAAGGTGCCGGGGTGCGCGCTGCGACCGCGCACGACCTGATCACCGTGCGTGGCTCGGTGGAGAACTACGACGCCCAGATCCTGTGCATGGGGCAGAACGTCATCGCGGCGCCCGCCGCCTGGGCGCTCATCGATGTCTGGCTCGACCTGCACCACGACCCGGCCAGCAGCTACGGGCCCCAAGGTCGGCGAGATCGAGGGCCTACGAGGCACGCCTTCACTCCTGACCTGAGTTGCACAGTTTTTAGTGCCCTGTTGGGATGTTCAGGGCGGTGAGGATTTTCTCGGTTTCGGGGGTCAGGGGGTCGGCGGCGGTGAGGTGGTGGCCGTTGAGGTTGATGGTGACGTCCTGGAGGGGCTTGAGGGCGCGGATGATGCGCTTGACGCTGATCCCGGTGGTCTCCTGAAGATAGCGGGCGACGGCCAGGGCGGCCATGACCACCGTCAGGTGCGCCTCGATAGCATCGCGCTGGTGGTGGAAGATGGGGCGGGCTCTCAGATCGTGCTTGCTCATCCGGAAAGACTGCTCCACGTGCCACAGCTCGTGATACGAGGAGACGACCTCACCGGCGCCCATCAAGCGGGACGGAATGTTGGTGACATACCCCTTGAGCCCCACCAGCGACCTGGCCCGGGCCAGGGACGCCTCATCCAGGGTGGCGTCACCGGCGTGGGTGGTGACGAACCGCGTTCCCTTGGGACGCTTCTCGCCGGCGATGACGGCCCGGGCCCGGTTGGCCTGGGCGGTCAGGGTCCGAGTGTCCCGGGCCGCGCGTCTTGGAGTAGGCCCACACCGCCCTCCACGACCCCGGATACTCGACCGGGTCCCAGATGGGCTCAGCCCTGAGGCTCTTATCCCGCTCGGTGTTCGAGCCCCTCTTGGGGGTGATGGTGTCAATGAGCTGGCCGTCGGTGAAGGCGTCCCCGGCCCAGTGGAAGTGGGCCTCAAGGTCGCCTGGGGCCCGGGTAGTGCGGGCCCCGACAATGAACCGCAACTTCGCCTCATCCAGGGCCGTGAGGTTGGCGGCCGAGAGCATGCCGGCATCAGCGACGATGACGAGCTCCTCAATACCGTGAGCAGCCTGGAAGGCCTCCACGATGGGGATGATCGTGGTGGTCTCGGCCTTACTTCCTTCCCAGCACCCGATTCTCAGAGGGAAACCACGGCGGTCGACCAGCAGGCCGACGATGACCTGGGGGTCGACCCGCCTCTCCTTGGAGTAACCCACCCGCCGCAGGTCGTCCTCCCTCTCGGCCTCGAAATAGAGCGTGGTCACGTCATAGAGGCACAGGGCCAGACCGGAGGTGTTGGTGACGTGCTCGAGCAAGGCCCCAGAGATGCTCTCACGGTAGCCCCGCTCGACGCAGCGCCCCAGGGACGCGTACAGGGTGTTGCGGTGAGCCGGGGCCGGCCAGCCGATCTCGGACAGGACCCTGGGAGTGTCGGCCTTGGATGTCGGCTCGATCAGACGAGCGGCGACCATCTGCTCAAAGGCCCGGTCACCCCCAGTGGCGTCACCCAACCCCAGACGGGTATAGGCCGTCTTGATGGCCTCGATCAGCCAGGCTGACCTGCGCGAGATGATCTGCGGCCTTCGCACCGCACCACCGTCACCGGGTGCCTGACCACCCACCTCGTCAGCGTCGTCGTTGAGTATCGGCCCCAGGTCCAGGACCCTGCTGGCCGGCCAGGAGCCGCTGGCGCCCCCAGGCGCATCAGCGCAGCCAGCTCGGCCTCGTCATGGGCCGACCCCAGGTGCTCCACGATCCGGCGCACACCATGGTCCTGGCCACGACCTGCACGGCCGTGGCCCCCGAGGCTGTCTTGACCTGACGCAGGTACGGACTCACCCACCAGATCCTACCGCCGCCTTAGTGCCCCGAAACGACCACCCCACCCCCAGAATCCCAACGAAAAACACTCTGAAACACAAACCACCCCAACCTGTGCAACTCAGGCCTGACGACGGTCCCGTCGAGCGGACAGGGTGCCCATGGCACTATCCGCAGCCTCTACGTGCATGAGCCCCGATCAGAACCTCATCGAGGTCGCTGTCTACGAGGTGTCTGAGGTCTCGCCCGGCTCCTGGAGGAGGCGCTCGTGTCCAAATCGGATACAAAGGAGCCTGAGGTCCGATATGGCCGCTGACTGAACCGCGGAATCATGCGGTTTCTTTCTGTATGTCAGAGCTGGGGGTGAGCCTTTGTATCCGATTTGGACACCGCCCAGCACATCTTGGTCGGTCGCGCTGTGCATGGCGTCGCAGCGTCCTGCCACCCTATTGGATCAATATATCTATTGTCAGATGGCACCCTACGTGTGACACCTTAGGGTCGTAAGGTGTCATGGACGGCTTGCTTGTGCAATGTTGGCGTCCGGTTCGCAGTCTTCGGTGGGGCTGGTGGGCGGCATGAGACGGCGCCTTCGTGAGGAACCTCGCGCCAACTTGCATTGAGTGCATCCTGCACTGAGTGCAGGATGGTCGCGTGACCGGAACCGATCTGCGCGCCACTCAGGGCGCGACACACCCGCGCCGCCATCCGCGCCGCCGCGCTCACCCTGACCAAGGAACGCGGCTACGCGGCCATGACGGTCGACGACGTCGCCGCACTCGCCGGCGTCTCCCGGCGCACCGTCTTCAACCACTTCTCCTCCAAAGCCGACCTCCTCGTCGTCGGCCCCGAGGCTCCCTGGAGCCGCAGGCCCTCGAAGCCTTTGTCAACGGCACCGGAACCCTCCTGGAGGACCTGGGGACCCCTGCTCGCCTCCGGTGCTGAGGCCGTTGAGTCCGAGCGCGGCTGGCTCCCTGTCCTTCCCTGAGATCGTGCGGGACAACCCCGAGGTCGAGCGCGCCATGCACGAGCGCCTGCGGACCGTCGCCCTGTCCTGATCGACGCCGCCGGCCGCCGGCTGGGAACCGCACCCGATGACCCGCGCACCCGCGCCGTCGTCGCCCTGGCCATGGGCATCCAGCGCAGCTCCGTGGACCTGTGGTCCGGACGCGCGCACCCCTGGGAGCAGAGCGGTCACAAGCCCTGCACCGATGCCGAGGTCCCCGCGGTGCGGAACGAGCGCCCCGAGGTCCGGCTGGCCGACGCCATCCACGTCATGACCGGGGCCATCGCCGACGTCGTCGCCCAGTCCCCAAACCGGCACGAGAGCCGACGACGCTCCCGGTGGGCCGCCGACGGACCCGCCCGGATAACCTCGCGCCCCACTTTTCCTTTCCTTTTTATCCATCTATCTCGCCCGTAAAGGTTCTCACCGTGACTCAAACCGCCTCGACGCCGGCTCCCGCCGGCACCGCTCACCACGAGCCAGGGGCCGACTTCCACCCCGACCACCGCTTCTGGGCGGTCTACGCCTCGCTCCTGGTGGTCATGTTCTTGTCCGCCATGGATCAGACGATCGTCGGCACCGCCCTGCCCACTATCGTGGGCGACCTCGGCGGCGCCGCCCACATGGCCTGGATCCTGACGGCCCACACCCCTGGCCATCACGGTCGCCATGCCCGTCTACGGCAAGCTCGGCGACCTCGTGGGCCGCAAGAACCTCTTCCTGGTGGCCATCGCCCTGTTCCTCGTCGGCTCGGCCCTGTGCGGCACCGCAGACACCATGACCCAGCTCATCATCTACCGCTTCATCCAGGGGCTGGGCGGTGGGGGTTTGCTGATCTCCTCCCAGGCGATCACCGGCGACCTCATCCCGCCACGCGTACGCGGCACCTACATGGCCCCCATGGGAGCCATGTTCGGCATCGCCTCCATCCTGGGGCCCATCATCGGCGGTTGGCTCACCGACTCGGTCTCCTGGCGCTGGACCTTCTGGATCAACCTGCCGCTGGGCGTCCTCGCCTTCATCGCCATCGCCTTGGTGCTGCGCCCTGCCCAGCATCGTCTGACCAGCCCCATCGACTGGTGGGGGCTCGCTCTGCTGAACGCCGGCGCCATCGCCATCGTCCCTCGCATGTCCACCTGGGGCGGCAACCAGTACGAGTGGACCAGCCCTGTCACCATCGGCCTGGGCGCCGTCGGCCTGGTCTGTTGGGGGCTGTTCGCCTTCGTCGAGACCCGTGCCGCCGACCCCATCCTGCCCTGGTCGATCCTCACCAGCCGCACCTTCATCGTCTCCACGCTCGTCGGCATGCTCGCGATGGGTGGCATGATCGGTGTCCTGAGCTACCCGCCCACCCACCTCCAGATGGTCTACGGGTACTCGGCCACCGGCTCCGGCCTGCTCCTGGTGCCGATCACGATCGGGATGCTCGTCTCCTCGATCCTCTCCGGCGTCCTCGTCTCGCGCACGAACCGCTACCGGCTCTACCCGATCGTCGGGGGCCGCTGGTCGCCGCCGGAGCCTCCTTCTGGCTCTCCCGCCTGACGACGTCGTCCCCCGTCTGGCAGATCTCCGCGGCCACCTTCATCATGGGGGCGGGCGTCGGGCTGTTCTTCCAGCTCCTGGTCACCGTGGTTCAGAACGCGCTCCCGGCCCGGCACCTGGGCACGGCCACCAGCGGCAACAACTTCTTCCGCGAGGTCGGCGTCTCCCTGGGCGCCTCGCTCATCGGTGCGGCCTTCTCCTCCGGTCTCACCTCCAACCTCACTGATCGGATCGGGGCGTTGGCCCGCAGCGCGGACCCGGCTGTCCTGGGGATCGCTCGCTCAGTCTGGCGAGCGCCGATACCTCCTCGCTCACCCCGCCCTGGTCGACAAGCTGCCCACCGCCCTGCACGACGCCGTGGCGAGCTCCTACGCCGACGCCCTCCTGCCGATCTTCGGCTGGATGATCCCGCTGTTTGTGGCCACCTCCGTCATCGCGCTCCTCCCTAGCCCCGAGGTGCCCCTGTCCCAGAAGACCGCGATGGAGCAGATCGCCGAGGCCGAGGCCAGCGAGCCTGCCGGCGGCGAGGTCGGCCGGTGAGAGCCTTCCGGAGGCGTAGAGCTCAGCGACTGAGGAACAAGATATGGGTGGTGGGAAGACCAGCGACAGTCTTCCCACCACCCATATGCGCTCTTCCGCCTCGTTGCTCACGCTAATCGGAAGTGCGGGCGCCGGCCGGCTCGGGGAACTTCAACAGGCGGAGATGCGGGAATGCGCCGGCGAGAATCAGCCCGATAACCGGAGGAACGGAAATCGCGTCCTGGAAGAACATGATGGCGAGCAGCATGCATGCCATTCCCAGGGGCGATTCCCCGAGAACTCTGGATGTTCGGAGGATAGGGAGTCCAGACCAGAATCGCCCAGATAAGCGCTGTGCCGCAGCAGAGCGCAAGGACGCTGTGAAGCGGGAGAACAGAAACGTCGTCACCGCCGGTCGCCTCCACCCAGTACAGCGCCGCGAATCCGACGGCTGAGGCGCAGGCCAGGGCGACTGGCGCCCAGACATGCACAGCCTTATGGGAGCAACGCCCCGAGGCCCACAGTCCGATCGCCACGAGAACGGGAATGAAGGCGATGAATCCGATGGGAACCCCCAGGGCCAGGAGCGTCCTTCGCGAGGCGAAGGTGACAATCCCAGTGATTCTCACGATGACGCAGCAGGCGGCCAGGGCTCCAAGGACAGTGGCGCAGGCGCCGAGGAGACGAATGGACAGCACTCGTCCGTCGGACAGGATGTTCATCGGGCGCTGCCGGGCCGGCTTCGAAAATATCCTGGGAGGCGAGGGCCTGACCGGTGCAGTGTGGGGAAGTGCCGGCCCAGCCGACGGAGCGACTGCCTGTTGCCACTGAGACGGGTAGGACGCATTGCAGCCTGCGATCAGCGGACCCTGAGCGGGCCGCATGATCGGGTAAGGGGGCGCTTGGGACAGTCGGAGGACGCCGTGACGGCGAAGAGCGCGAGTGGAGCGACGATCGCGCCCATCCACAGGGATCGCATCCACCGCGAAGGTGAACGGGGCCAGGAGAGCCCCGACGAGGAGCCCGACGATGGCCCGTAGCCCTGGTTCCAGACGTCTGCTGATGGTCAGACCGCTGACGGTGATCGCCGCCGCCAACGCCCATACGACCCAGGAGGCGCGTAGGAGCGTCATATCAAGATGGCCGAGTATCGGCTGGATCGGGCCGAGCGACGGCTCAAGGGAACCGGAGTTCGCGGTCTCGATGTTGATCACCAGGGCGATACTCGCAACCGCGTCGATGATGCCGTATCCCAGGGACACGATGCTTGCCGCGAAGGCGTGTTGCGGGGCCAGCCATCCGTGCTGGCGAGCGAAGCTGATGGCTGCGATCATGCAGGAAAAGCGAGGGCGAAGGAGATAGTGACTCTGTCCACCGTAAGATGAGTTCATCGGGATCGAACTTCGGAGCGAGACTCGATATCACCATCGCGAAAGCGAAGAACCATGCCATGCAGAAGGCGAACAGTACTGTCGAGATGGCGCTGCATGCCAGCGTCATCCTCCTACCGAGCCTCTTACCCGCACGGTAGGCGAAGGAGCGCTTCTCGGGGTGTGGGGTCGGGTGCGTGGTCCCGGTGGCGGATGCGCCGGGGGCATTGGGGCTGTCGCTGTTGCGCTGATGATCGGAAGGCATCTCGTTGACCCGTTGCGGGAACATAGGGAGGTCGATCAATGCCTCGAAAGGCTAGTGGAGATCGCTGGAGGCGTCCAGGGAATTTCTGCCCAACAGGTAGATTTGCGAGAGAGATCGCCGACGCCCGCATCCAGGTCGAGGACCGGATGACCCGGTACTTCCACGTCGGCTGAGGCCGCTTCGCCCTGTCCCGTCATGCAGTACAGTCGCCCTCGAGCGGTAGCCCGAGGAAGGATGAGATGGTGGTTGAACGGAGCTCAGGCGGCTACCGCCGGTAGTGCTCCTGGCGGCGGCCGGGCTGGCACAGAGCGCCGTAGCGCGCGGCCGGAGAGTGACACCGTCGTCGATGATGGTGGCCGCCCCGTACTCGGGATCTCGATATGCGCGCTCGCCGGAAGTGCGGGCGGTTTTCTTCGGCACCGCACAACGGTCGATCCGGTGAGGGTCGAGCGCGCGGCACCTCGTCGTGGACGGTCCCAACCGACTGACGCGCAATCCCATGTACCTGGGTCTGGCGGGAACGTTGCTCGCGCACGCGATCGCGCGCAGGAGCCCGTCCGCGGTGATCCCGCTGGTCGGCTTCGTCCGGCTGATCGACCGATACCAGATACCTGCGGAGGAGAAGGCCCTGGAGGAGAGGTTCGGACAGGCCTATCTCGACTACAAGGAGGCCGTTCCTCGTTGGCTGAACGTCCCTGTCTCATCGCCGGGCGACCTCGGCCGCGAGTCGAAGGTGCGCCGCTGACGAGGGGAAGCCCCTTGACGATGATCTGCTGGACGAGGTTGCCAACATTGGTGGTCGGCCGGGCCGATGCTGTCGTCTTTACCCAGAAGGCCCTGGGTGGAGCGAGCCTCGCGGAGAGGGCTCAGGTCGCCGGGCTGCCTGCTCAACTCATCCCCATCGGAGTCGCCGACGAACGCCTTCCGGGCTCCGTTCGCTCTGGTTGCGCCGCCGCCATCGCCCGCATCAAACGGGCGCTGAGGCCGAGGAGGGAGCGGTCGGAGCCGGGTGACACGGCTCGCACGGCCGGTCGGAATGGTCCGATCATCCTCGTAGTTGAAGGTTGCATGAAAGCATTCGGGTTTCCTCAGCTTCGGACACTACGGACACGGTCGCGGCCCTGGCGACCCCGACGCCGCCAGGCGCTCAAGGACGCCGTCGAGATCGCGGTCGGCGCCGACGAGATCGGCGTCAACGGAGCCTACTGGCGCGTCCACCACTACGCCCGCCAGGCCGCCGCCCCCATCCCTGCTGCTCTCGGCGGCCGGCGCCCGCACCAAGCGCATCGAGGTCGGCACCGGCGTCATCGACATGCGCTACGAGAACCCGCTCTACCTGGCTGAGGAGGTCGCCGCCCTCGACCTGCTCACCGACCAGCGCATCGCCATCGGCATCTCCTGCGGGCTCCCCGAGCAGGCCCGGCGCGGCTGGGAGACCTTCGGCTACACCGGCAGCGCCGACCCGCGCAGGGGCCGACGTCGCCCGTGCCCACACCGCCCAGTTCCTCGACGCCATCCGCGGGCGTCCCGCAGGCCGATCTCGACACCAGCGGTGGTATGGCCCCCGGCGCCAGCTCCCGCCTGCGCATCGAGCCGCACGCCCCGGCGTGGACCGCCGCATCTGGTGGGGCGCCGGCTCACGCGAGACCGCCGAGTGGACCGCCCGGCAGGGCCTGAACCTCATGAGCTCGACCCTCCTGACCGAGGCCACCGGCGAGGGCTTCTCCCACCTCCAGGCCGAGCAGATCCGCCGTTACCGCGAGGGCCTGGAAGGAGGCCGGCCACAACTGGACCCCGCGCGTGAGCGTCTCGCGGTCGATCTTCCCGATCGTCTCCGACGTCGACCGCAGGTTCTTTCGCCCTGCGCGGCGAGGACTCCCATGACCAGATCGGCATCATCGACGGCCTGCAGTCGACCTTTCGGGCGCACCTACGCCGCTGAGCCCGACGTTCTCATCGAGCAGCTGGCCCAGGACGAGGCGCTCCACGCCGCCGACACCGTCATGCTCACCATCCCCAGCCAGCTCGGTGTCGACTTCAACCTCCATATCCTCCAGGCCTTCGCCGAGCACGTCGCTCCCGCACTGGGCTGGCAGCCCAACACGGCCGGACCGGTGACGGGCTACTCCCTGAGGTGTAGCCGTCCCGACGGCGGTCACCGTCTCGTCAGACCGCAATACGGCGCCGTCGTGGAGGACACGGGCGAGAGGTTCTGATGGCCGGGCCGCCCATGGGGGCCCGTCCTCACTCGGCATGCCTCACCCAGGTTCCGGCCCGACGTCGTCGGGTGCCCGGCTTACCAGGGACGTCAGGATCGTCTGCTTCCCGCCTTATTCGATAGAGGAGAGTGCGGCGAAGAAACCGGCGCAATGATGTCGAAAAAATGACGCGGCCTGTGGGTCCGGGATGAGCCCGGGGCCCACAGGCCTCTGTCGTTGAGGGTGGTATCGCCCTGGATTCCCATAACTCCAGGGGGACTCACCCTCCTTCGCCAGAGCGGTTCGCGTCGGGCTCCCTATCAACCCGAGCGGCCTCGAAATCCGATCGGTCATCGGGCTCCCCCAACCCTCGCGACCAGTTCCGTCCGGCGGCGGTTACTATGTAACCCGCTGCTCCTGTGGGAGCACTTCAATATATCTGAAAGTTGTCTGGGAAGTATCTTGATATATTTCTTCTGTTTTCATAAGATTTCTTGCTTGAATTCCGGTGTTATGTTGTTGACGCCATGTTTTTGTCGCATTTTTAAACGCATAAGTGTTCCTCTTGCTTTCCAACAGGGCTTGTTTTCGATGTTTATCGGTGGTTGTTGCTCTCGATGGCGAAAGCTGAGGCATTGGCGTGCTCGACTCTCATCGACGACTGTGATGTCGGCGTGAGATGGCGAATCGTGATCAGTGAAAACATGCACATCAGCCCTCGATGTGCTGTGTGGTCGGTCGGTTTCGGCGAACTGCCAGATCTCGTTTCGGAAACGAGGTGTATTGTTCAGCCGTCCAACCGTCAATCAATGGGCGGAAGGTGAGGGTCATCCGTCTCACCAGGCCGGCCGCCGTCGCGCCCTGATCTCTTCAAGGAGCACTGACTATGCCACAGGTCACCGGAGCCACCCACGAGGTGGGCGTGGACCAGCTGTTCTTCTCCACCACTGACGCGCGCGGCGTCATCCGCCACTCAACAACGTGTTCATCGAGCTCTCCCGGTATCGACGTGATGAGCTCTCCGGTGCCCCGCACAACATCATCCGCCACCCGGAGATGCCCGGCGGAGCCTTCAAGGCCATGTGGGACACCCTGCAGACCGGCAGCCCCTTCGCGGCCTACGTGCGCAACCTTGCCGCCGACGGCAGTGAGTACGACGTCTTCGCCACTGTCACCCCGCTGTCCGACGGCGGCTACCTCTCGGTGCGCACCCGACCGGTGTGCACCAATCTGTTCGACACCGCGTGCGCCATCTACCGCGATGCCCGTGCGGTGGAGGACCAGACGATCGGTGCCGGTGCCAACCGCCGGGCGGCGGCCGAGCACGGGCTCGGCCGCATCGCCGAGCTCCTGGCCGGGGCGGGCCTGTCCTCCTACGAGGAGTTCCAGAACGCGGCCCTGCCGGCAGAGGTGGCGCGCCGTGAGGAGCTCTCCGACGGCATCCCGGTGCGCCCCGGGGCCACCGGGAACCTGCGCGTCATGCTCGACTCGGTCACCACCATCGCCACCGGGCTCGACTCATGGATGTCCTGCCAGCAGCAGCTCGCCGAACTGTCCGCCTCGCTCAAGGCCGCAGGCACGGGCCTGACCCAGACCCTTGAGGACCCGCGCCTGCTGCCTGAGCGGATCGCCGCCCTGGACCGTTCCGACCCCCGGGTCAAGCCCCTCGCCGACCTGCTGGACCTGTGGACCCAGATGCAGGGACTGGTCAGCCCTCTGGTGACCCGGCTCGTCGACACCCTGGCCCAGCTCGACACCAACGGTGCCCGGACCCGCTTCCGTATCGCCCTGGCCCGCCTGCACGCCACCATCACCTCGCTGTTCACCGTCGAGCTCATCGACGGCATCGGAGACCCGCAGTACTCGGCCGAGGCGATTCCGGACCTCATCGAGTCACTCAACGACGGCATCGCCGAGATGGAGCGTCAGGCCCGGGCACACAGCGCGCTCGCCGCGCAGGCGGTGGCCTACATCGGCGAGGCCAGTCGCATGATGACGATTCCCAACCAACTCCTCATGCTGTGGACCGGTTCGCCCGCCTCCACCGATCCCTGCCCTGCCCGCCGCGGCCGCCGAGCTCTCAGCGGCCGCCTCTGGTGTGGTCGAGTCCGTCGGCCACCGCCTGGCCGAGCTCGATGCGCTCGCCGCCCGTTGCCAGGCCATCAATGCCGCCGACGGCGCCGCAGACCTGCGGGGCGCGCTGAGCTCGTTCACGACAGCGGCCAGTGCTGTCGCCCTGCGCTGAGGCTTCCGGCACTCTCCGGCTCGGGGAGACGCGCTGGCAGAGTGCGAACGCCGTACTGGTGGACTAACGGCACCGGTTGGCGAACGCTTGCGTTCGCCAACCGGCGCCATTGTGCTGACGCCGAGCTCAGCTCTGGCCGGTCTCGGAGTGCGGGGTCTCCGGGCGCGTAGCGTCGGCGGGTGTTGCCCCGGGGTATCCACGTGCTGCTCCTGCGCGGCGCTTGCCGGCGGGGTGTACCCGTACGCGCCGGGCTGCTGTGGCCCCACAGAGCCAGTCGTACTCGAGTCGCCTGCGAAGGCCCCTGCCCGACCGGCTCGGTACGAATCCGGGACCGGGGAGGCCCAGCGCAGCTCGTTGCGGGGAGTCTCGTAGGGACACCCCCGGGTATCGGCCGAACTGCTCCTCGCTGGGCACGCTCAAGGTGATGGAGTCCAGCACCGCGAGCATCTGCTCCGGCGTCGGCCAGGAACCGGAGCGCTGGTAGCCGCTGGGAGCCGAGGGCGGGAACCATGCGGTCGACTCCGGCGGGCGGATCATGAGCCGTCCCTGGGCGGCTGCGGTCGCGCAGGGCGTGGGCGCGCCAGGTGTTGATCGGGTGGCTGGAGAGCCAGTTGCTCATGTGGAGCCAGAAACCCTTCTCGCGCGTGGCGCGATCGGCCAGCGCATGGGTGTTGACCTCGGCCCCCAGGTACTTGCCGCCGGAGAGGACCCCCATGGCCCCGGGGCACGCCCTCAGGCGCATAGGCGTAGCCGTGGTTGTCCGCCGTGTACTCCTGGGCGCGCGAGAACGCCTGGCCCAGGAAGGGCACGTAGGCCACCAGCTGGGAGAAGATGAGACGGAAGTAGGAGACGTGGCCGGCGGCGATGTGGCCGACCTCATGGCCGATGATGAAGCGCAGCGCCTCGGGGTCCCGTGCCTGGCCGCCGATCTCGAACAGGTCGGAGTAGACGGCCACGAAGCGCCGGAAGCCGTGGCCGGCGGCGAAAGCGTTGATCTGGCCGTTGCCCAGCACCACGTAGGCGTCAGGAACCCGGCGCAGACCGAGTTCCCTGGCCGCCTCCACGACCATCCGGTAGCCCTCCGGGAACTGCGTAGGGGACATCTGTACCGAGGTCGCCCTCAGCTGGGCGTACAGGAAGGCGCGGATGATCCATATGAGGAGGGGGAAGAGGGGGATGACCAGGAGCACCTGAGACAGGGTGCCTCCATCGAGGAACAGGTTGCGGATCTCGGCCTCCGCTCCTGTGGCATCGGAGGAGGAGGCCAGCCAGCTGACGATGATGAACCACATGCCGTAGCCCGCGGCAGTGGTCAGGATTGCGGCGATGAGCAGCGGGATCTCCGCGGGGTGGCGCAGAGCGCGGATTCCGGCGATGCCGTGAACGGTCGCACCGTTGAGCATCCGGGGGCGGGAGGGCGGCCCGGTCGGCGGCGTGAGAGCGGAGGCGCCTGGGGCGTGAGACGGAACAGGTGGTTGCATGGTGGCAACTTAAACGACCGGTTTCAGGAATCCTCTCCTGCCACAGGAGGATCTTCGACACGCCATATATCTGCCATGTGGTAGGAAAAAGTCCTGGTTCCTCGCCCTCGCGGGTCGTCCTGTTCTCCAGGCGACGGGACCTGACGCTCTCGAGGACGACCCCGTAGGCTCCTGCCCGTGCCTCAGTCCTTCTCACCGTCCTCCACCCCGTCTCCTTCGACATCCTCCTTCTCACCGCAGCCGCCCTCCCTGTCCGGGCACCCGGACCACGCGGTCCCCTGGGGCATGCAGATCGCCGTGCACTACGACAAGGTCCACCCGCCCCGGCGCATCGACGTCGCCGAGGCCGCCGCCCGCGCCGTCGTCGCCCTCCTGGCCGCGCCCGCCTCCGCCCCCGGCGGGCCGTGGAACCAGGCCGTCGACTACTGGCGCGACGGGCGCATCCGCAAGCTCGTGCGCCGCGCCCGTGGCAAGCGCTGGGAGGAGGTTCAGGAGATCGACGGCGTCTCCGTCACCCAGGACGGGCCGGCCGGCTGGGGACGGGCCGCGGCGCGCGCCTTCGTTCCCGGCCCGGTGCGTCCCCTGCCCGGGGCCCTGGCCAAGACCCAGGTGGAGGGCACCCACTTCCCGGACGGCAGTGAGCTTCCCCGCCGCCGGCCGCGGTCACCGCGCGCGTCGCGAAGGACCCGGCCGCGGCAGACGGGATCGCCCTCGGAGCGGCGTCGGCCTCCGCCGGGGCCCTGGTGACGATCGAGGTCACGCCCCTGCACGAGATGACCTCGGGCAAGCTCGCCGCCCAGTGCGGCCACGCCGCCCAACTCGCCTGGGAGAGCCCGGCGATGGAGCCCGCCCTGCGGCGGGCCTGGGCCGACGACGGCTACCGGGTGCGCGTCGTCGCGCCCAGCCGCGAGCAGTGGGAGACCACCGCCCGGCCCGTCCGCGTTACCGACGCCGGCTTCACCGAGCTCGACGGCCCCACGGAGACGACCCGCGCCTACTGGTGAGGGTGCCGTCCTTCAGTGGTCAGCGTTGCCCGGGCTCCGGAGTGTTGCGGAACACCCACATCCGGATGAACACGTAGAGGTAGATGCCCTCGCAGCAGGCCGAGATGACGCGCGCCAGCTCGGCATTGACCCCGAACCAGTGCAGCAGCGAGGACAGGCCCAGGATGAAGATGACGTACTGGCTGACGACGCCGGCCATGTAGCCCGCCCCCTGCTGGACGACATGCCCGTGGGACTGGAAGTTCAGCCAGCGGTTGAGCAGGAAGGAGTAGACGGCGGCGATGGCGTAGCCGACCGTGACCGCCACCGGGTAGAACCAGTGGAGGTGGTTGTAGAAGACCCACAGGCAGCCGATGTCCAGGAGGAAGGCCGAGCCGTTGATGATCGCGCAGCCGATGAAGGTCACCGGCAGCCGACTGCGCACGAATCCCGGCAGAACGGGAGTGGATCGCCGTGATGAGGCGCAGGAAGACCTCGGGGGCACGGCGGGCGCTGGAGGCGGGTGAGCCTGCCGAGGGGTGTGGAGGAGCGGAGGGCGTTGCCGAGGCGGGGAGGCGGTAGTGGTGGTCGCGGGGGCCTGGTCGTCCGTCGTCGTTCCTGCCATGAGCCGTCCTTTCCTGGTGACTGCTGTCAGCAGGAGTCTTCCCCGTGGGCGCCGGTCAGGCAAGTCTCGAAAGAATGAGACCGGTCGGGCTCATCCTCGCGGCGGAGAACCGGCCTGCGTCAGGGCCTGGGATACCTCGTGGCGCAGCAGCTCGCCGCCGGCGTCGGCCGGATGGTGGATCGTGCGCAAGCCCACCTACGGGCCGCGGCGATGTTGGTGGCGTTGTCATCGACGAACAGGGCCTGGTCGGGCTCCACCCTCGCCAGCTCCAGCAGCCGATGGAAGTAGGCGGCATCCGGTTTGCCCACCCCCAACGTGCAGGAGTAGCCGTCGATGTCGCACAGGCCGTCATAGCCCAGCTGCTCACGCATCCAGGCCCGACGCTCCCACTGCTGGTTGGTGGCCAGGACCGTGGTGTAACCCGCCTCGTGCAGGTCACCCACCAGCTGCCAGGCCAGAGGGTCGGGCGTGGCCCGGTGCCACAGCTCAAGCAGGTCCGATGCGCTCGCCTCCAGCCCCAGATCGCCCACTCACCCGCTCCAGCAGCTCGGTGAGGGTCTCGCGGCCGGCCAGGGCGTCGGCCTCCCCATCCATCATGGCTCGGGCGAAGGCAGGGGCCGCCGCCGCGGGCGAGGGCCTCGTCCCACGGGGTGCCGATGAGCTGGAGGACGCCGTCGGCATCGAGCAGGACGGCGCGCACGGGCGTGGACGAGGCGGACGGGATGACGGGCTGCGAGTGGTCACACCCCGATCCTGCCCTACCTCGTCCCGACCGCGCGGCAGGTGTCGGCCAGGACATGGGGCGCACCGGTGGAAGACTGGGGCCATGACTGATGCCGCCAGCACGCCCGCCAGCGCCTCGTCCCGGCCTCCGCTCCGGCGCTCCTCCGACGACGCCGTCGCCGGCGAGATCCTGCGGGACGATGACGCCTACACCGACTCTCTCATCGACTTCGTCACCGCCTCGCCCAGCTCCTACCACGCCGCCGCCGAGGGTCGCCCGGCGCCTGGAGGCGGCCGGCTTCACCCGCGTCGACGAGACCGTCTCCTGGGAGGATGGCCTGCCGCGCCGCGGCTACGTCATCCGTGACGGCGCGCTCGCCGCCTGGGTCCTGCCCGAGGCGCTCGCGCAGGGAGCCGGTCTGCGCGTCGTCGGCGCCCACACCGACTCCCCGGCCCTCAAGCTCAAGCCCGCCGCCGGCCTCGTCCGCTCCGGCTGGCAGCTCATCAACGCCGAGGTCTACGGCGGCCCCCTGCTCGCCTCCTTCCTCGACCGCGAGCTGGGTCTGGCCGGGCGCCTGACCACCCGCGACGGCGCCGTCCACCTCGTACGCACCGGCCCCATCGCCCGCGTCGCCCAGATCGCCCCGCACCTGGACCGCGGCGTCAACGACACTCTCCACCTGGACCGCCAGACCCACCTGCTGCCCCTGTGGTCGCTGGCCGGGCCTGACAGCGCCCCCGACGCCGTCGAGACCCTACCTGTGCGAGATCGCCGGCATCGACCCGGCCGAGCTCGCCGGACACGACGTCCTCACCTACCCCACCCAGGCCCCCGCCCGCTTCGGCCGGGACGGGGAGTTCCTGGCCTCCTCGCGCCTGGACAACCTCTCCTCCGTCCACGCCGGTCTCGTGGCCCTCGAGGCGCTCGCGGTCGCCGGGGCCGAGCCCGCCGAGCCCGTTGTCCTGGTCGCCTTCGACCACGAGGAGGTCGGCTCAGCCACCCGCTCCGGCGCGGCCGGGCCCCTTCCTCGAGACCCTGCTGCGGCGCCTGGCCGGGGTTCTGGGGGCTGACAGTGACGGCATCGAGGCTCTTCTGGCGCGCTCGACCTGCGTGAGCGCCGATGCCGGGCACTCCGTCCACCCCGCCTACGCCCACCTGCACGACCCGGCCGTCCATCCGCTCATCAACCACGGCCCCCTGCTCAAGATCAATGCCCAGCAGCGCTACGCCACCGACGCCGTGGGAGCCGCGATCTGGGCGCGGGCCTGCGCCGCCGCCGGTGTGCCGAGCCAGGACTTCGTCTCCAACAATGCCGTGCCCTGCGGCTCCACCATCGGCCCCATCACCGCCACCCGGCTCGGGATCACCACCGTCGACGTCGGTGTGCCCCTGCTGAGCATGCACTCGGCCCGCGAGATGGGCGGTGTCAGGACGGCCCCTGGCTCGCCCAGGCCCTGCACGCCTACTGGCTGGGGGCCTGAGCATGGCGGGACGGCAGGCGGGCCGCCGCGAGCAGCAGGACTCATCGATCCGCGCCGCGGGCGTGCGCGGCACCGCCCCCTGCCCCTGCGGTGCCGGGAGCACCTACGCCCAGTGCTGCGAGCCTTTCCACGACGGCGCCCCGGCGCCCACCGCCGAGGCCCTTATGCGCTCGCGCTACACGGCCTTCGTCGTCGGCGACGAGGACTACCTCTTCCGCACTTGGCACCCGCGCACCCGACCCGAGGGGCCCCTACTGCCACCCCGGCACGCAGTGGACGGGCCTGACCATCCACGAGACCGTCGACGGCGTAGCGGGCGACGAGACTGGCGTCGTGGAGTTCACCGCCTCCTACCGCACCGGCGACGGGCACGGGGGGGGGGTGGCCGACGCCCTGCGCGAGCGGTCCCGTTTCACCCGCCGAGCCGGCCGCTGGCTCTACCTCGACGCCGTCGGGTAGTGCTGCAACCTCATACGGGCTGAGTTGCCGTGCTGGGCAGGGGCCCAGCGGCTGCTTTCTGATGGCCGATTCAGTGCCAGGGTGCCGCGCCAGTACTGAATGGGCCAGGGGCCTCGTCCCAGGAGCGCGCGCCCAGGTCCGCCGCCCAACGCAGCGGCAGGTAGGGTCGCGCAGGCGGCCCGCCCACCGCGATCGCGTCGACCTGGCCGGTGATGAGCGCCTGCTCGGCCTGCGCCGCCTCCTCAATGAGGCCCACACCCACTACCGGGACGCCGGTGCCGGACACGGCCCGCCTGACCTGCTCGGGCCAGCGGCAGCTGGTAGCCGGGCCCCACTGGGACCGCGGCCGGGACGTTGCCGCCGCTGGAGATGTGCAGGACGTCGACGCCGGCCTCCACCAGCTCGCGACTGAAGGCGGCGGTCTCCTCGCCGGTGACGCCGCCGTCGGCCCAGTCCGAGGCGGACAGCCGGATGTCGAGAACCGTGTCCGTCCCGACGGCCTCGCGCACGGCCCGCACTACCTCCAGGGGAAGCGCTGGCGGTTCTCGGCGCTCCCTCCGTAGGAGTCGGTGCGCTGGTTGGACAGGGGCGAGCGGAACTCGTGAATGAGGTAGCCGTGGGCTCCGTGGATCTCGACGACGTCGTACCCGGCCTCAACGGCGCGGCGCGCGGCTGCCGCGAAGGCCTCCACGATCCGGGCTGATCCCGGTCTCGTCCAGCTCGGCGGGCACCGCGTGCTCGGGGAGGGGATCGCACTGGGGCCAGCAGCTCCCAACCCTCCAGGGTGCCGGTGCGTGCGCCCTCCACCTTGGGGCGCCACGGCGCGGTCCCTGACTTGCGGCCGCCGTGCCCGATCTGGATACCGGCGAGCGCCCCGCCGGCGTGGATCGCCTCCACCAGGCGGCGCTGGCCCGGCGACCTGCTCGTCCGACCACAGCCCCAGGTCATAGGGGGACAGGCGTCCCTCAGGCGTCACCGCCGTGGCCTCCACGATGACCGTGCCGAAGCCGCCCACCGCGCGGCTGGCGTAGTGGGTCACGTGCCAGTCGGTGACGACGCCGTCCTGCGCCTCGACCGAGTACATGCACATCGGCGGTAGCCACAGGCGGTTACGGGCGGTCAGCCCGCGCATGGTCATCGGCTCAAGAATGCGCAGCGTGCTCGATGTGCTCATGGCCTCACGCTACTCTTCCGACCGCCCGGCAGACATGGGGCGGGAATCACCCGTGCGATCGCACCATGTAACCCATAGGCTCCCGGGCCGTGAGCTCGTGTCCCTCCCCTGTCTCCGACTCCGTCCAACGGCCCGTCCCCGTCACCGACCCCGACCACCGGCCCGCACCCGTCACCCACGGCCCCGACGACGTCGCCCTCGTCTTCGAGAGCGGCGGCATGCGCGGGGCCTACACGGCCGGCCTCGTGCGCGTCATGCTGGAGGCCGGGCTCTCCTTCCCCTGGGTCGGTGGCATCTCCGCGGGCTGCACGAACACCTGCAACTTCGTCTCCCGGGACACCTGGCGCACCCGCGAGGCCTACCTGGGCCTGACCACCGACCCCAAGGCCGGCGGCTGGGGCAGCTTCGTGACCGGCAAGGGCTACTTCAACTCCGAGCACATCTACCTGCACACCTCCGCGCCGGACGAGTCCATCCCCTTCGACTGGGAGACCTTCGCCGCCTCACCGGCCACGGTGCGCCTGGGCGCCTTCCGCTGCGACACCGGCGAGGAGGTCTACTGGGGACTGGAGGACATGCCCGCCATGGACGACCTGCTGGTGCGGGCCCGGGCATCGTCGTCGATGCCGGTGCTCATGCCCATGGTCGAGGTCGACGGTGCCCCCTACGTGGACGGCGCCGTCGGGCCCACCGGCGGGTTCGCCATCGACGCCGCCCGCGCCGACGGCTACGACAAGCTCCTCGTGGTCATGACCCGCCCCGAGGGCTACCGCAAACCGCCCATGCGGCGCCACGAGATCGAGGTTCTTCATCGTCTCTACGCCCGCTACCCGGCCCTCGTCCAGGCCGTCATCGATCGGCCCGAGAACTACAACCGCACCGTCGACGAGCTGGAACGGCTGCGCAGCCAGGGACGCGTCTACCTCTTCCGGCCCGAGCGCATGCCCATCGCCAACGGCGAGCTGCGCTACGACCGCATCGTCACCGCCTTCGAGGCCGGCCTGGCCCAGGCCCGCCGCGAGCTGCCCGCCATCGAGGCCTTTCTCGCGAGCTGAGGTCAGTGCGGCAGGGCGACGCCGTAGCGGGCGATGTCCTGGCCGGCGTCGAAGCCGAAGGTGGTGATCGAGGGCACCGGCCTCTCGCCGTCGAGGGCGCCGGCCAGAAGGGTCAGGACGTAGCGCTCATGGGGCGGCACCGGATCGGGCAGGTCGGTCAGCGGGAACCAGCGCAGGCCCGCGTTCTTGGACGGCTCGCGCACGGCCGGCGTGCCCTCCCAGGCGCGCAGCGTGAAGAACAGGTCGACGCGCTGCTCCAGGGCCACACCGCCCAGGTCATTGGTGCGGTGCATCGCCGTCAGCGGGATCAGGTCCTCGGCCGTCGCGCGACGCCCAGCTCCTCGCAGGTCTCGCGCAGGGCCGTCTCGATGACGCTCTCGGCGGCCTCGACGTGGCCGGAGGCCCCGCAGGCCCAGTGCCCGTCCATGTACCCGGTGTTCCGCCGCAGCTGGAGGAGCACCTGGGTCGAGGCACTCGCTGGCCCGATCACTGACCCGCCCGTCGGCTCGGGCTGACTGGCCGGGCCGCTGGGATCGGGGCGCAGGAGGTAGACGTAGGCGGCGGGAACGAGGATGAAGGAGTGGACGGCCATGGTCGACACCGTAGACCAGGGGGCACTACCGGGCGCGGGAGGGGAACAACGCCGGGGAGAAGTAATGGGATACCGAGGGCGAGGATTCATGAAACCATCAGGAAGTTAGGGCGATGCTCCCGACAGTCAGTCATCAATGGTCGTCCGTGGAAACCCCGCAGCGTGCTCGCCGTGGGAACTGCGTGATTCGCTCCGCGGTAACGCTGCCGGTTCGGCGTCGGGCAACTAGGGCTTCTACCTGGGGCGACGGGAGACCGTGGGCCCAGCCCGCGAAATCCGGTTCCACTGCCGATCGCCAGCCGTCGACACGATCAATGATGACCGATGCCGACCCTGAGCATGATCGACACCCCGCTGATGACGACAGATGACGCTGCCTGAGGAGGACCCGATGCAGACCAGCCTTACTCGGCTCACGGCCGACGACGGAACGCGTCTGGTCGTGCACATCTGGCTCCCCGAGTGGCTCATCGACGGCTCCCTGCTGGTGGCCGACGCCTCTGACGATGCTGTCGGCGTCCGCACCATGGTGTCGGCCCGGCCGCAGATGGAGGGAGCCGCCCGCCCCCGGGGCATCATCGTCATCGCCCACGGCATGGCCGAGCACGCCTCGCGCTACGCCCGCTTCGCCGCCTCCGCGGTGGAGGAGGGGTACGCGGTCCTGGCCGAGGACCACCGCGGTCACGGAGCCACGGCCGCCCCCGACGGCTTCGGCTTCGTCGCCGAGCAGGATGGTTGGGACACGGTCATGGCCGACATGAGCACCGTCCTGGACGCGGCCCGGTGGGCCTGGCCCGGCATTCCCGGTCTTCCTCGTGGGCCACTCCTGGGGATCCTTCCTGGCCCGGGACCTGGCCGCGCGCCGTGGTCACGACCTGGCCGGCCTCATCCTGCTGGGCACCGGCGCGGGAATCGGCGCGCTGACCGGCCCCGCCACAGCGATCTGTGCCGGGCAGTCCCGGCTGCGTGGCCTCGCGTCGCCCCTCCCGGCTGCTCAACGCGCTCGCCTTCGGCCCCTACCAGCGTCATTTCGCCCCCAACCGCACCGAGGCCGACTGGATCAGCCGGGATCCCAAGGAGGTCGACCGCTATGTCGCTGACCCCTGGTGCGGGTTCGTGTGCAGCGCCAGCTTCTTCCACGACCTCGTGGCCGGGCAGGGCGTCGTCAATACCGCTTCTCACGCCGCCGCGGTGCCCGCGGAGCTGCCCATGCTCCTGGCCTCCGGCGACCGGGATCCGGTCGGTGCCATGGGGCGGGGCGTCCAGAGGGCCGCCACGCTCTACCGCCGCGCCGGCGTGCGGAGGTCTCCGTCATCCTCTACCCGGGCGGGCGCCACGAGCTCCTCAACGAGACCAACCGGGACCAGGTCACCGGAGACATCCTCACCTGGATCGACGGCCACCTGTGAGGACTGTGAAAACCACCTATCTGGTGTGGTCATGACGGGGAGCACCCTCGCATTCTTTGTAGACTTCCTCCAAATGGCGGTGTGGTGCTTCGGCATGATCCGGTCGTTCGTGATGCCGTCCGTGCCCGTAGGGTTGAGGCATGACCACGAACTCCTCCACCTCCGCCACCGGTTCCACCGCCGACGCCCTCTCCGCTGACGGTGCCGTCAGCCCCGCTCTTGCCCGCGTCCGTGAGGCAGGACTGGTCCTGGCCGGCACTGTTGCTCTCATCCTCATCGGCCAGATCACCATCCCCCTGCCCTTCACTCCCGTGCCGATCTCCATAGGCACCTTCGCCGCCCTCGGTGTCGGCGCCGTCCTCGGCTCGCGTCGAGGCGCCCTGTCCGCCCTGCTCCTCGGTGCCCTGGCCGCCGTGGGTGCTCCGGTTCTGGGGGGCTGGACCGGTGGCGTCGGCGTCACCTTCGGCTACGTCGTCGGCTACATCCTTATCGCCACCATCGCCGGGCGCGCTGCGAGCGTCTGGTCGAACCACTCCGGCTCGACCGTCAGCCGGGTCGCCACCGGCATCGGCCTCATGCTCCTGGCCTCCGCCTCGGTGTACGTCCCCGGCGTCGTCTGGCTGAAGATCGCCACCGGTGCCAGCTGGGGGGCAACCCTGAGCATGGGACTGGTCCCCTTCATCATTGGCGACGTCCTCAAGTCCCTGGTCGCCACCGGTCTGCTGCCCGTGCGCGGCAGGCTTCACTGACCGTCCCGTCCTCATAGTTCTGGCCCTCCTGGCCCTCAGCGTGCCCCGTCGAGCCCTCCTCTCGGCGGGGCACGCGGGCCTCAAGGCCCGCTTCGGGGACAGTCGTCGCGGGTTAGAGTGCCCGTATGAGTCAGCCCGAAAGGCGGGCCGCACCCGTTTTGTCCGTCATGGACATGGTCCCCGTCAGCGCCGGTCGCAGCCGCACCGATGCCCTCACCGACATGATCGCCCTCGCTCGAGCCGCCGACGCCGCCGGCTACGAGCGCTACTGGCTGGCCGAGCACCACGGCTCCGCCACGTACCTGTCGTCGGCGACCATCGTCCTCATGGGGCAGGTCCTGGCGGCCACCGAACACCTCGGCGTCGCCTCGGGCGGGATCATGTTGCCCAACCACGCCCCGCTCGTCGTCGCCGAGCAGATCGGCACCCTGGCCACCCCTCACCCCGGCCGAGTCGATCTGGGGCTGGGGCGCGCCCAGGCACGGACCGGCGCACGGCCGCCGCGCTGCGCCGCGGAGCCTCCGACCCGCGCCACTTCGCCGAGGAGATCCCTGAGATCCTCACCTACCTCGGCGAAGAGTCGGCCCTGGGCCCCCATGCGGTTCCCGGCTCCCTCCTCCTGGGATCCCCCGGCGTCCTCGACGACGACGCCTGCGGTGCCGGGACCGATGGTCCACGGGTCAGGGGCCATCCCGGGCGAGGGCACCCACCCGACCGTCTGGGTGCTCGGCTCCTCCGTCAATGGTGCGCGCGTGGCCGGGGAGGCTCGGACTGCCCTTCGCCGTCGCCTCACACTTCGCCCCGGTCCAGGCCGAGGCCGCCATCGCCACCTACCGCTCCGTCCTCGAGTCCCAGGCGGAAGGCGCTCAAGGGAGTCCAGGGGTGCTCCGCAGGTCGCCGCCGCCGTCAACGTGATGGTGGCCCCTGAGCGAGGACGAGGCCCGTCTCCTGTTCAGCACCGCCATGGCCGCCGCCGCCCGCATCGTCGGCAACCGGCCCGGCCCCTGGACCCGCCCACCTCCGATCCGCAGGCCTGGTGCACCCACGCGCCCGGCAGGGAGAACGCCGTCGAGGCCGCCATGTCCCTGTCCTTCGTCGGAACGGCCGACGATGTCGCCGCCCGCCTGAGCGAACAGGCTGCTCGGTGGGACCTCGACGAGATCCTCGTGGTCACCCACGCCCACGACCCGGCTCTGCGGCGTCGTTCCTACGAGCTTCTCGCCGAGGCCTGGTACGCCTGAGCAACTTCTTTCCCACGCCTCCTACATGTATCCGCATGTCGATTCTGTTTCCTTGTTGGACGTAGGATCTTCGCTCATGGACGGCGCCTGAGCACCCCAGGGCGCCTGACACTCCCATGTCCCAGTGACAGTCCCAGTCAGTTCCATGCCCCACGGAGGTCGCATGAACAACGCCCTGACAGTGTCGCGCCGCAGTTTTGGGCTCGGCGCGGCCGCCTTCGGCCTGCTCCTGGTCTCAGGATGCTCGCGCGGATCAAGCTCGGGCGGAGGAGGCCTGGGCAGCGGCAGCGGCAAGCTGACCCTGGCGTACAACTCGACGGCTAACAAGACCTGGGCCGAGGCCGTGTGCCACTCGGTGTCCAACGTCCTGGGCATCACCATGGAGCCCCTGCCAGTGGCCCAGTTCTCCGAGATGCGCACAGCCATCACCAAGCACACCCTCCTGGGTGCCTTCCGCAGCGGCTGGTCGGCCGACTACCCGTCCCTCGAGAACTTCCTCAACGCCACCTTCCAGACCGGTGCCAGCGCCAACGACTCCCAGTACTCCTCGAAGACCTTCGACGATCTCCTGGTCCAGGCGGCGGCCGCCACCGATCCCGAGACCGCCTACGGCTACTTCCGCCAGGCCCAGTCCCAGCTCTTCGCCGACCTGCCCGGCATCCCGCTGTGGTACCAGAACGGGTTCGGCGGCTACTCCCGCAACGCCTCCAACGTCGACTTCGACTGGAGGGCCGTCCCGGTCTACGAGGAGGCCCGATCCAGCGCCAACGACGGCGTCATCCTGGCCAACAGCACGGAGCCTCAGAACTCCCTGCTGCCCACTAACACCAACGAGATCGGCGGTGGGCGCGTCCTCGACCTGATCTACGCCGGCCTGGTCCGCTACGACAAGGACGGCAAGGTCATCAACGAGGTCGCCTCCTCCATCGAGACCGAGGACAACCAGCACTTCACGATCACCCTCAAACCGGGCTGGACCTTCTCAGACGGCAGCCCGGTGACATCCGACTCCTTCATCAAGGCATGGAAGTTCGGCGCCCTGCTGTCCAACGCCCAGCTCGGCTCCTCCTTCTTCGAAAGGATCAAGGGCTTCTCCTACGACGAGGACTCCGAGCTGACCGGGCTGACCAAGGTCGACGACCTCACCTTCACAGTCGAGCTGACCGCCCCGGCGTCGGACTTCAAGATCAGCCTGGGCCACTACGCCTACTACCCGATGCCGGACTCCGCCTTCAGGACATGAAGGCCTACGGCGCCAGCCGGTGGGCAATGGCCCTCACCGGCTCATCTCCTGGGACCACGACAGCCGGATCGTCGCGGAGCCTAACCCGCCTACGCCGGCGGACGCACCGTAAGCAATTTCGGGGCGTACCTGGCTGTACACGAGCTACGACGGTCTACAACGACCTGCTGGCGAGCGCCATCGACATCGCTGACGCCGTCCCGACTCCTTCCTGCCCATCTTGCGAAGCAGCTGGGCGAGCGCGCCATCAACAAAGCCGGCCGCCACCGAAACCGCCGTCGACGTCACTCCACGAGCACTGGAAGATGGACAGAGAGCGCGCCGTCGCCGCCATCTGCCAGGCCATCGACCGCGGTATCATCTGCGACAAAGCTCTACCACGGCACCCGCACCGCCGCCAGGACGCTACCGCCCTACCGTTGCGGGCGGACACGCTGGTGCCAGACAGCGGAAGTCCTCACCACCTGACCGGACAAAAGACCAAACGCCTGTGGGCGCGGGCCGGAACCGTTCTGATGATCGGAAGGAAGTGGACATGCTTCGTTACGTCTCCGCAGGGGCTGCTGCAGATGGTTACGGTGTTCTTCGGGCCGCGCCTCACGCAATGGTCTTCGCCCTTCCGCGGGCGACCCGATCACGCCGCGCTCGGGGCGGCACGGCTCGGTCGGGTGATCGAGGCAGATCAAGGCCAGCTACCACCTCGACAAACCCTTCATCGTCAGTACCTGCTACCTCGAGGGCTGTTCACCCTGGACACAGGCCAGTCACTGCGAGGACCGAGTCCGTCACCTCGACGATGCTGGGCCTACCCGATACCATCAAGCTCTCGCGGCACTGGCGCTTCGAGGCCGTCGCGGGCATCGGCTGGCCTGCCAGGGGTGAGGAAGGGCCGCTGGTTCGACGCCACCGTCCTGGTGCTCTCCCTGGTGGTCATCGCCGTGCCCACCTTCGTCATCGGCTTCGTCCTGCAGTTCATCATCGGGGTCCGCCTGGGATGGCTGCCCGTGACCGCCGGAGAAAGCCCCGGCTTCACCGAGCTCCTCATGCCGGCCATGGTGCTGGGCGCCGTCTCCTTCGCCTACGTGCTGCGCCTGACCCGCACCGAGGTGGCCGAGAACCTCACCGCCGACCACGTGCGCACCGCCCGGGCCAAGGGCCTGAGCGGGGCCCGCGTCATGATCGTCCACGTCCTGCGCAACTCCCTGGTCCCGGTCGTCACCTTCCTAGGCGCGGACCTGGGGGCCCTTATGGGAGGCGCCATCGTCACCGAGGGCATCTTCAACATCAAGGGCGTGGGAGGCACCCTCTACTCCGCCATCATCCGCGGCGACGGCCCCATGGTCGTGTCCTTCACGACCGTGCTCGTGCTCGTCTTCATCGTCTCCAACCTCCTGGTGGACCTGCTCTACGCCGCCCTGGACCCGAGGATCCGCTATGCCTGAGAACACTGCGTACCCCACGTCCCCCACGCCCTCCACGCCTCGCCGCCGTGCGCCCGGGCCAGGAGCGCTTCGTCATCGCCGACGACGAGATCGGCCTGGGCGCCGTCGACGCCGTCGCCGACGAGTCCGCCCCCGCCTCCGTCTGGCTCGACGCCTGGAGGCAGCTGCGCCGTCGCCCCATCTTCTGGGCGGCCTCCGTACTCATCGCCGTCGCCGTGGCCTTCTCGCTCGTCCCCGGCCTCATCGCGCCGCGCGACCCCGGCTACTGCACGCTGGTCAACTCCTACCAGGGTCCCTCCTGGGCCCACCCCTTCGGATTCGACATCCAGGGCTGCGACATCTTCGCCCGCACCGTCCACGGCGCCCGGGCCTCGGTGAGCGTGGGCATCTTCACCACCCTTGTCGTGGTCCTCGTCGGCTCGGCCGTCGGGGCACTGGCCGGATTCTTCGGCGGGTTCTTCGACGCGCTGCTCTCCCGCGTCACCGACATCTTCTTCGCCGTCCCCTTCGTCCTGGCCGCCATCGTCGTCATGCAGATGTTCCGCAACGACCGCTCGATCCTCACCGTCATCCTGGTCCTGGCCCTGTTCGGCTGGCCGCAGATCGCCCGCATCACGCGAGGCTCGGTCATGAGCGTCAAGAACGAGGACTACGTGACCGCCTCACGGGCCCTGGGCTCGGGGCGCATGGCCATGCTGCTGCGCCACGTCATGCCCAACGCGGCGGCCCCCATCATCGTGACCGCCACCGTCGAGCTCGGCGTCTTCATCGTCTCGGAGGCCACCTTGAGCTTCCTGGGCATCGGGCTGCCCTCCTCGGTCGTCTCCTGGGGCGCGGACATCGCGGCCGCCAAGGACGCCCTCAACAGCCACCCGAGCGTCCTGCTCTTCCCCGCCGGCGCGCTGGCCCTGACCGTGCTCGGCTTCATCATGCTCGGCGACGTCGTCCGCGACGCCCTGGACCCGAAGGCCCGCAAGTGACTCCCTCCAACGCATCCACATCGACCAGCGCTCCGACAGCCGCCTCAGCCTCCGGCAAGACCTTCGCCCCCGCGGCGTCCTGGAACGTCGAGGCCGACCCGCTCCTGGAGATCACCGACCTCGAGGTCGCCTTCCGCTCCTCGACCGGGCTCGTCCCGGCCGTGCGCAAGGCGAACCTGACCCTCTACCCCGGGCAGTCCGTGGCCATCGTGGGGGAGTCGGGCTCCGGCAAGTCCACCATGGCCCACGCCGTCATCGGGCTGCTGCCCGGGACCGGCCGGGTCACCGGCGGCACGATCCGCTTCCAGGGGCGCGACATCACCCACCTGAGCCCCCAGGAGCTCACCGCCCATGCGCGGCTCCTCCATCGGCCTGGTGCCCCAGGACCCCATGTCGAACCTCAACCCGGTGTGGTCCATCGGCTTCCAGGTCAAGGAAGCGCTGCGGGCCAACGGCCTGGCCGGTGTCGCCGACGACCGCCTCGCCCACCTCCTCGCCGAGCACGATGAGCACGCTGGGTGCACTGACGATGCCGAGAAGCCGGTCCCCTCAGCGGGCGGACGCATCGACGTCGATGAGCAGGTGGCCCTCCTGCTGGAGCAGGCCGGCCTGCCTGAGGCCTCCCGACGGGCCAGGCAGTACCCCACGAGTTCTCCGGCGGCATGCGCCAGCGCGCCCTCATCGCCATCGGCTTGGCGGCCCGCCCCGATCTGCTCATCGCCGACGAGCCCACCAGCGCTCTGGACGTCACCGTCCAACGGCGCATCCTCGACCACCTCCAGACCCTCGTGCGCGAGCTGGGCACCGCTATGCTCTTCATCACCCACGACCTGGGACTCGCCGCCGAGCGCGCCGAGCACATCGTCGTCATGCACCGCGGCCGGGTCGTCGAGTCCGGACCCAGCCTCGAGGTGCTCCAGGACCCCGTCACCCCTACACCCAGCGCCTGGTCAAGGCCGCCCCTCCCTGGCCTCCCGGCGTATCGAGTCCGCCCACGCCCGCGGTATCCAGGTCACCGACGACGAGCTCCTGGGCGCCAGCCTGGGATCCAGCGCCACCGAGGAGATCCTGCGCGTGGAGCACCTCACCAAGGTCTTCGAGGTGCGCGGTGCCAGGGGAAGGACAAGGCACTCACGGCGGTCGACGACGTCAGCTTCGGCATCCGCAAGGGGCACGACGACGGCCCTCGTGGGCGAGTCCGGCTCCGGCAAGTCCACGGTCGCCAACATCATCCTCAACCTCATCGACCCCACCTCCGGCAAGGTCTTCCACGACGGAGTGGACCTGTCCACCCTGGGCCCCAGGGAGCTCTTCGCCCTGCGGCGCATCATGCAGCCGGTCTTCCAGAACCCCTACGGCTCCCTGGACCCGATGTACTCTATCTTCCGGGTCATCGAGGAACCGCTGCGGGTCCATGGGATCGGCACCGCCAAGGAGCGTGAGGCGCGCGTCGCCGAGCTGCTCGACATGGTCTCCCTGCCTCGCTCGGTCATGCGCCGCTACCCCCATGAGCTCTCCGGCGGTCAGCGTCAGCGCGTCGCCATCGCCCGGGCCCTCGCCCTCAAGCCGGAGATCGTCGTCCTCGACGAGGCGGTCTCCGCCCTGGACGTGCTGGTCCAGGCCCAGATCCTGCGCCTGCTGTCCGAGCTGCAGGCCGAGCTGGAGCTGACCTACCTGTTCATCACCCATGACCCTGGCCGTCGTGCGTCAGATCGCCGACGACGTCGTCGTCATGGAGCACGGCCGGATCGTGGAGGCCGGCGCCGCCGACGAGCTCTTCGCCAATCCGCGCCAGGACTACACCCGCGAGCTCATCCAGGCCGTACCCGGGGCGGGAATCGACCTCTACAGTGATGAAGCGGCCGACGAGACCGTGGGTCAGGCGGCGCAGGAGTGAGTACCGGGCATGATGTGTCCGTGCCCATCGTCGTCATCCGCTCTCTGCCGGCCCGCCTCGGCACCGCCCTCATCGGCCTTGCCTCGGCGACGATGGCCCTGACGATCGGGCTCGCCGACGGCGCGGCGCACGGGCTGCGCGCCATGGTCTGGGCGGGAGCGCTCACCTTCCTCACCTGGCTGCTGTGGTGGGCCCCGCAGATCACCCTGACCCCGCAGGCCCTCACCATCCGCAACGCCTGGCGAACCCATGTGCTCGGGCTGGGACGAGGTCGAGATGTGCCGCACCCGTTGGGGCCTGTCCGTCATCACCCGCGACGACCTCGAGGTCAAGGCCTCGGCCGCACCCCGCCGCGGTGGCATGGCCGAGTCCTTCCGACGCCGCCAGGCGCTGCGCGAGCAGCAGGAGCGGCGCGACGGGCTGCCGGGCTCCGAGCCGGACCCGGCGGTGCGTCCGGAGTACCTGATGGGGAGGGGACTACCGCACCAACCTCGACGCCGGCGACGCCGGGGCGCTCATCACCGCTTACGCCGGGCAGGGTGTGCAGCCGCCCCGACGGGGCCGTGGACGAGGCTGTGCAGGGCGGCCTGCGGCAGTGAGCCTCAACCGACCGGTCGCCGTCGTCGCCGGGCTGCTCGCCGTGACAGCTGCGGCCGTCACCATGATCCTGTGACGCGAGCGTGAGTGGGCGCACAGGCACGGTGTTGGCCCAGACACGGCGGGTCAGGGACCGGTATCCTCTAGTATTCCCCTGTTTCATGCCCCTGTGGTCGATGTCTGAGCGGCATCCGGCCCGCGGCGTCCCCCACCGGAAGAAGTGCCCCCTATGAGCGTGCGCCAGGACCTGCGTAACGTCGCCATCGTCGCCCACGTCGATCACGGCAAGACCACTCTTGTCGACGCCATGCTCTGGGAGGCGGGCGCCTTCGGATCCCGGGCCACTGAGGAGACCACCGGCGAGCGCGTCATGGACTCCGGCGAGCTGGAGCGCGAGAAGGGCATCACGATCCTCGCCAAGAACACCGCGGTGCACTACTCGGGGCCCCTCCGCCGTGGACGCCGGCTGCGCTGAGGGCATCACCATCAACGTCATCGATACTCCCGGTCACGCCGACTTCGGCGGCGAGGTCGAGCGCGGGCTGTCCATGGTCGACGGCGTCGTCCTCCTCGTCGACGCCTCCGAGGGGCCCCTGCCCCAGACCCGCTTCGTGCTGCGCAAGGCCCTGGCCGCGAACCTGCCGGTCATCCTCGTGGTCAACAAGGTGGACCGCCCCGACTCCCGGCTCGACGAGGTCGTCGCCGAGTCCACCGACCTGCTGCTGTCCCTGGCCAGCGACCTGGCCGACGAGCACCCCGACATCGACCTCGACGCCGTCCTGGACGTCCCGGTCATCTACGCCTCCGCCAAGGCCCGCCGTGCCGGCACCGAGGCGCCGGCCGACGGCGAGCTGCCGGCCAGTGAGAACCTCGAGCCGCTCTTCCGCACCATCATCGAGCGGATCCCCGGTCCCCTCCCTACGAGGAGGGCGCGCCCCTGCAGGCCCACGTCACCAACCTGGACGCCTCGCCCTTCCTGGGGCGCCTGGCGCTGCTGCGCATTCACAACGGCACCCTGCGCAAGGGGCCAGACGGTGGCCTGGGCCCGCCACGACGGTTCGCTCGCCTCGGCCCGCGTCTCCGAGCTCCTCGTCACCGAGGGGCTGGACCGCAAGCCCGCCGAGGAGGCGCACGCCGGTGACATCGTCGCCGTCGCCGGGATCGAGGACATCACCATCGGCGAGTCCCTCGTGGACCCCGAGGACCCGCGCCCGCTGCCGCTCATCACCGTGGACGACCCCGCCATCGCCATGACCATCGGCATCAACACCTCCCCGATGGCCGGGCGCACCAAGGGCGCCAAGGTGACCGCCCGCCAGGTCAAGGACCGCCTGGACCGTGAGCTCATCGGCAACGTCTCCCTGCGGGTCCTGCCCACCACCCGGCCCGACGCCTGGGAGGTTCAGGGGCGCGGGGAGCTGGCGCTGGCGATCCTCGTGGAGCAGATGCGCCGCGAGGGCTTCGAGCTGACCGTCGGCAAGCCGCAGGTGGTCACCCGCACCATCGACGGCAAGCGCCACGAACCCATCGAGCGTATGACCATCGACGTTCCTGAGGAGTACCTGGGCGCCGTCACCCAGCTCATGGCCGCCCGCAAGGGTCAGATGGAGACCATGACCAACCACGGCACCGGCTGGATCCGCATGGAGTTCCTCGTGCCGGCCCGCGGCCTCATCGGCTTCCGCACCCAGTTCCTCACCGACACCCGCGGCACCGGCATCGCCTCCTCCATCGCCGAGGGCTACGCCCCTGGGCCGGGCAGATCGTCTCGCGCACCACCGGCTCCCTCGTCTCCGACCGCGCCGGTGCCGTGACCGCCTATGCCCTTATCCGCCTGCAGGACCGCGGTAGCTTCTTCGTCGAGCCCACCCAGGAGACCTACGAAGGGGCAGGGTCGTGGGGAGAACCCCCGCGGTGAGGACATGGACGTCAACGTGGTCCGCGAGAAGCAGCAGACCAACATGCGCTCCTCAACCGCCGACACCTTCGAGGCCCTCGTGCCCCCGCGCCGCCTCACCCTGGAGGAGGCCCTCGAGTTCGCCGCCGACGACGAGTGCGTCGAGGTCACCCCGGACGCCGTGCGTATCCGCAAGGTCATCCTGAACTCCCAGGAGCGCTTCCGCGAGAACGCCCGCCGTCGCCGTGCCGAGGCCTGAGAGGAACCACCGCCCATGAGCCAGCCCATCAGCCGCGGGGAAGTCTGTCCCCTCCGACTCCGCTCCCGAGTCCGTCGAGCCGGTCGAGCCGCACAGCCGACCGCCGTCGAGCCGGAAGAGAAGCGCGCCGAGAACCAGACCGGTACGGAGGGTTCTTCTGCCGAGGCCGGGAGTTCTGACGACGCCCCGACCGTCAACCTCGATGACGAGTCCCAGGGCGGGCGGACCCACGCGCCCGACAGCGAGGTTCAGGACGTGCGGCAGCCCGCCGAGGAGGCTCAAGAGTCCTCCGGCACTGCCGCTGAAGACGCCTCCGCCGCCGGGGACGCCGTCGAGGCCGCTGACCAGAGCACGGGAGAGCCGCTGCCGCTGATGAGTCGGCTGGGCCGGTTGCGGAGGCTGATGCTGAGCCGGTCGCTGTCCAACCTGCGGCCGCCGAGACCGGTGGAGACGCCGGCATCGGTGGACGTCGTCGATGCGGCCGCCACCCCTGCCGAGGTCCTTTTCCCCCTACGATTCTCCCCACGATCAGACCGGGGCCGACGTGTCTGTCAGCGCCGGGCAGGGTGCCGTATGGAGCCCCTGACTCCGGCGACATGCCGCCGTCGATCGTGCCGAAGAGCCCGTCCGCCGCGTCGTCGGAGCCTCAGCAGGGCGCCGTCGTCGCCGAGGCCGCCGCGGCCACCGATCCTGCTGCGTCTCAGGGGGACCGAGCCTGCCGGGGTCTACATCGAGCCGGTGGGGAGGCCGCGTTCCCGGCCGCCTTCTCCAAGCCTCCGACCAAGACCGCGAAGAAGGCAGATCAGGCGGCTGAAGGAGTCAGTGCCTCGCGTCGTCGGAGTCTTATCCCCGCCGCCTGCGTCGCCGGTGCCGCGGCCTTCCTGCTGGCCTGGGGCGGCATCGCCTGGTGGACCACCCAGCACATCGCCTCGGGGACCAGTGTCTCCGGCGTCGATGTCTCCGGGTCTGGAGTCCCCAAGGAGGCTCAGAACCGCATCAGCAAGGGTGTCGGCGACCAGCTCGCCCAGCCGGTGACCCTCACCGTGGGGCAGGGCAGCTCCGAGCTCGTGCCCGCCGGCTCAGGGCGTCTCGGTGGACGCCGGCGCCTCGGTCAAACGGCTCACCGGTTTCACCCTCAACCCCGTCACCCTGGTCCAGCGCATGGGCGGCCAGCGCACCGACGCCGTCATCCGGGTCGATGCCGACACTCTGCGCGGGGCCCTGGAGGACCAGGGTCGACACGATGGCCAACGGGCGCCGTCTCCGCCACCGTCGCCCTGGAGGGCACCAAGCCCGTCACCACGCCCGCGAGCAACGGCATCGGCCTCGACGTCGATGCCTCCGTCAAGCAGCTCACCGGCTCCTGGCCGCTGGGCAAACAGACCATCGCCATGCCCGAGGGCACCGCCGTCCCCGCCATCACCGACGAGGAGGCCACCACGTTCGTGGACGGCACGCTCACGCCGCTGCTGTCCAGCGGACTGACCGTCGATGCGGCCAGCGCCAACACGCAGGGCAAGGCCACCGGGCGCGGCCGCGGCCTTCTCTCCCACGACACCGCCGGTATGCTGCGGATCTCCTCCGAGGAGGCGCGCTGAGCGCCACCTTCGACACGACGGCGCTGCACGACGCCGTCGTCGCCAGGTCGGCCAGGTTGAGACGCCGGCCCAGAACGCCACCTGGAAGATCGATGGCTCGGCTGCCGGTGCGCCAGTGCCCAGCCCCAGTACGTTCCCTCCGCTCAGGGAAACCTCATCGACACCGCCGCTCTGTCCGAGAGCCTGCTCAAGGCGGGTACCTCCGCCACCGACGTCGCCGGGCGGACCGTGACCCTGCCGATGGTCGTTGCCGAGCCGACGGTGACGACGCCGCAGAACGAGTGGGGCATCACCGAGGTGGTCGAGAGTTCGCCACTCCCTACAACAGCGGGGACGCGCCGCGCACCCAGAACCTCACCCGCGGTGCCGAGCTCGTCAACGGCTCCGTGGTCAAAGCCCGGGCGAGGTCTTCTCCCTGGAGCAGACCCTGGGTGCTGTCGACTATGCCCACGGGTTCGCCGACGCCGGTGTCATCCAGAACGGGCAGCATGTTGACTCGATGGGGGGTGGGCTCAGCCAGGTGGCCACCACCGTCTTCAACGCCGGCTTCGAGGCTGGGATGGATGACACCGAGCATCATCCCCACCAGTACTACTTCGAGCGCTACCCGGCCGGGCGCGAGGCGACCCTGTGGACCGGCAATCTCGACCTGAAGTTCACGAACTCGACCTCCCAGTCGGTGCTGGTCCAGGCATGGCTGGACGGCGAGCAGATCCACGTGCGGCTGTGGTCCACCAAGTACTACGACGTGTCCATCACCTCCTCGGATCGCACCAACTTTCGTCCAGTAAGGACCGAGCGCGGATCCGGTCCCGATTGTCAGCCCAGCTCGGGGGGCAGCAGGGATTCGACATCACCGTCACTCGAACCCGTAAGCACGACGGCAAGGCCCTGCCCGATGACGTGCTCACCACCAAGTACGACGGCGACGTCAATGTGATCTGCTCCTGACGCGGCCTGAGCGCCTCTGCATCCGAAACCGCTGTTACCTACGACATTCGTGCCGGGGAAGTGACGTAATGGCGGCGCGACAACCCCGAGTTTTCGGCGTGCTGACGGCCACTCTTTCCGCCTCTTGGGTCGAGGGGCCCTGGAGGACGATACTTGCTCCCGACCCCGCCCACCCGCGCGGGCGATTCCCAGAGGAGAAAGGACACTGCTGCTATGACGTACGTCATTGCCCAGCCCTGCGTCGACGTCAAGGACCGTGCCTGCGTCGACGAGTGTCCCGTCGACTGCATCTATGAGGGTGAACGCAGCCTCTACATCAACGCCGACGAGTGCGTCGACTGCGGGGCCTGCGAGCCCGTGTGCCCCACCGAGGCGATCTTCTACGAGGACGATGTTCCTGAGGAGTGGGAGGACTACACCCGCGCCAACATCGACTTCTTCGAGCTCAAGGGGCTGGGGTCGCCCGGTGGTGCCCAGAGGACCGGTGCCCTGGACTACGACGATCCCATGATCGCCGCCCTGCCTCCGCAGAACGAGGGAGTGGAAAGAGGCCAACGGCTACTGAGCCAGTGGGCGGGGCCGGGAGGGGGTGGAGGCGCACCCGCGCGTGAGGAAGAATCGGCGCCGTGAGCACCAGCGCGACACCTGAGACCTTCCCCAGCCCCCACCTGCCCCGCCGCCTCGCCCCTGCCCGACTTCCCCTGGGACTCCCTGCGCCCCTACCGGGAGCGCGCCGCCGAGCACCCAGACGGCGTCGTCGACCTCGCCGTGGGCACACCCGTCGACCCCACCCCGAGATCGCCCGGAACGCCCTGTCCGCGGCCGCCAACGCCCCCGGCTACCCGACGACGGTCGGTGCCCCCGTGGTACGTGCCGCCATCATCGAGTGGATGGAGCGCCGCCGGGGCGTGGGCGGCCTGAGCGACGACGAGGTCATCCCCACGATCGGCTCCAAGGAGTCCGTGGCCCTCCTGCCGCTCCACCTGGGCGTGGGCCCCGGCGACCTCGTCCTGCACCCGCGGGGCCGCCCTACCCCACCTACGACGTCGGCGCTCGCCTCGTGGGTGCGACCCCGGTCCCCGTGGACACCGACGCCGACCCCGTCACCTGGGACGTCGCCGACGACGCGCGGGTGGCCATCGTCTGGCTCAACAGCCCCGGTAACCCCGACGGGCACGTCCTGGACACCGAGCAGCTGGCCCGGGTCGTCGCCTGGGCCAGGGGCGCGGCGCGATCGTCATCTCCGACGAGTGCTACGCCGAGCTCGCCTGGGAAGCGCCGTGGGACGCCGAGCCGATCCCGAGCCTCCTGGACCCCCGGGTCGGGGGACAGGCGGGCCGGAGCGGTCTGCTCGCCCTGTACTCCCTGTCCAAGCAGTCCAACCTGGCCGGCTACCGGGCGGCCTTCCTCGCCGGGGACGCCTCTCTCGTGGGCGCGGTCACCGAGGTGCGCAAGCACACCGGGATGCTCGTGCCGACTCCGGTCCAGGCCGCCCTCGTGGCGGCCCTCGGGGACGAGGCGCACATGGAGGTGCAGAAGGAGGTTCTACCGGGAGCGCCGCGAGGTACTCATCGAGGCGACCGCCGCCGCCGGGCTCGTCAACGACCCGGCCTCCGTGGCCGGCCTGTACCTGTGGCTCAAGGGACCCGAGTCGATGAGCGCCTACGACCTCGTGGGGGCCTTCGCCGAGCTGGGGATTGTCGTGGCCCCCGGCGACTTCTACGGCGAGGCCGGGGCCGGGCGGGTGCGCATGAGCCTGACCGACACCGACGAGCGCGTGGAGGCCGCCGCCGCGCGCCTGCGCTCACCTGAGGCCGCCGCCTCTTCGCCGGCTGAGATCGGAACAGTTAGCCGGATCAGCGGCGACCAGCGATTCGATAAGTTCATCGGCCGACGTCGGACTTGATAAATTCGTCAAGGCGCGCCTGAAGGTGGAGTGCCCGCTGAGTCGGGTAACCGCAGTGGGCTGTGAGTCGGGCCAATGAGACGACGCTGTGACAGCACACCCTGTACAGTGTGCGCAGGATCCACAGGACCGCCCCTGTGGACCCAGGCCTCGCCGTCGCGATGCGCGCGGCCCCTGAGCCCCAGGAGAGATGATGACGAGCACCCCACCCCCGCCGCGGCCCCAGCTGAGCAGCCGGAGCAGAGCCAGTCAGGCGTCGTCGGCGGCCCCGGCCTGCTGAGCGTCGACGGCAAGAGCCTTGAGCTGCCGCGCACCCGGGCGACCGACGGCTCCGACGGCCTGGGCGTATCCAAGCTGCTGGGCTCCACCGGCGTGGTGACGCTCGACCCGGGCTTCACCAACACGGCGTCGTGCACCTCGCAGATCACCTACATCGACGGCGCGGCCGGGATCCTGCGCTACCGCGGCTACCCGATCGAGGAGCTGGCCAAGTCCTCGACCTTCCTGGAGGTCGCCTACCTCCTCATCTACGGCGAGCTGCCCGACCGCGAGTCCTTCGAGCGCATGGAGCGGCGCATCTCGCGTCACCGCCTCCTGCACGAGGACTTCCGCGGCTTCTTCACCTCCTTCCCCTCCTCGGGTCACCCGATGGCGATCCTCCAGGCGGGGATCGCGGGCCTGGCCACCTACTACGAGGACACCCTCAACCCGCACGACCCCTACGAGCGCGAGCTCGCCACCGTGCTGCTGCTGGCCAAGCTGCCCACGATGATCAGCTACATCGCCCGGCGCGCCATCGGCCTGCCGCTGCTCTACCCCGACCCGCAGCGCTCCTACGTCGAGGACTTCATCCGCCTGACCTTCGGCATGCCCTACCAGTCCTACGAGATCGACCCGGCCGTGGTGCGGGCCCTGGACATGCTCCTCATCCTGCACGCCGACCACGAGCAGAACTGCTCGACCTCCACCGTGCGCCTCGTGGGCTCGTCCGACGCCAACATGTACGCCTCCGTGGCCGCGGGCGTCGGCGCGCTGTCCGGGCCGCTGCACGGCGGGCGCGAACGAGGCCGTCCTGCGGATGCTGGACACGATCCAGAGCTCGGGGATGAGCACGGCCGAGTTCGTCCGCAAGGTCAAGGACAAGGAGGAGGGCGTCCGGCTCATGGGCTTCGGCCATCGGGTCTACAAGAACTACGACCCGCGCGCCGCGATCGTCAAGGAGACCGCCCACGACGTCCTGACCCGTCTGGGCTCCGACGACGGCGACCGCAAGCTCGAGATCGCCATGGAGCTGGAGGAGACGGCGCTGCGCGACGAGTACTTCGTCTCGCGCAGCCTGTACCCGAACGTCGACTTCTACACCGGCCTCATCTACCAGGCGATGGGCTTCCCCACGAAGATGTTCACGCCCCTGTTCGCCCTCGGGCGGCTGCCGGGCTGGATCGCCCAGTACCGCGAGATGATCGCCGATCCGGCCAAGCGCATCGGGCGGCCCCGCCAGGTCTACGACGGCTCCACCGAGCGCCACTACGTGGCCATGCACCGTCGCAAGCACGACGACGGCCAGTACCCGGCCACCCGCGCCGGCGTTCCCAGCCTCGACCGCGTCACCAGGGTCTGATCCGGGCTCACGCTGGTTGCTCGAGGCCGCGGCGGTCCGGACCGGGGACGTACTTTCCCCGCGAGGACTGGGTCTTCCCCGCGGACGACTGAGGTCAGCCCCAGTGGTTTGCGGGAAAAGTACGTCCCCGATCTGGGTGTCGGGCCGTCCTGGGCAGTCCCTTGCCTACAACCCGGTCAGGTCGATCTTGCCCATGTGCAGGATCTTCTCGCGGGTGGCGGCGTCGGCCATGAGTTCGGCGATGTTGTGGGGGACGACCTGCCAGGAGACGCCCCAGCGGTCGACGCACCAGCCGCAGCGCTCGGCCTCGGGCACGGCCGACAGTCCGTCCAGTAGTGGTCGATCTCCTCCTGGTCCCGGCAGGAGACGATCATGGAGACCCCGGGCGTGAAGGTGAAGTCGTGGAAGGCCTCCGAGTCCATGGCCGCCATCCAGGTGCCGCGCAGCGTGAAGTCGGTGAACATGACGGTCCCCGCCTCCATCGGCCCGCCCTCCTCGTAGCGGCGCAGGGCCCCGCGGTGGGCGTCGTCGAACAGGGCGATCCAGGCCTCGGTGGCCTCCTCGGCGTTGGCGTGGTTGGTCCCGCCGAACATGAAGGAGGGCAGGATGAAGGGGCGCGGCTCGCCGGCGGGGTCGGTGAGCATGAGCCGCCAGGTCATGCCGAAGCGGTCGCGGACCCAGGCGTAGCGCGGCGAGAAGGGGTACTCGCCCAGCTCCATGAGCACACCGCCGGCGGAGAGCCGCTCGTAGAGCTCATCGAGGTAGGCCCGGGCCTGCTCCTCGCCGCCGAACAGGAGCGGGTCGAAGTTCAGGATGCAGCTGATCGACGGGTTCGGGGCGTCTGGTCGTCGCCGCTCATGAGTGAGAGGCGGAAGCCATGGATGCTGACCGTTGACGCGTACCCGGGCACCTGCTCGACGACGGAGCCCTCGCGGAAGACATCGGCGTAGAACCGGGCCGCTTCGTCGGCGGTGCCGTCGCACCAGATGGCAGGTGTGATGAGCTGATCCATCCGGACACCGTACTGCGGACGACGGTCACTGTGCTAGGGCCGCTGAAGTGTTGCGGCGCCAGTCCCTAGTGGCGCGCCCTCCAGTGAGGACTGTGCATGATGCCGACCGTGTTCCCGAAAGGATCAACGATAGACGCAGTTGTGAAACCGCCCCCGCGTTCGGTGGTGGGCGTGTGACTGTATGCCCCGTGCGCAACGAGGGTGGTGAACGTCGTGTGAATATCGTCGGTGTGCCAGTAGGTGATGGGGGATGCTGTCGGAGTCGGGGATGGTGTCATAAAGGAGCGATCCATTATTCCCAGTTCGTCCTCGTCCGGACCGATGCGGAACTCGGTGTAGGCGCAAGGGCCGGTTTGCGGACTGCGGTAATACGGAGTGATGCCCAGTAGGTCTGCGTACCAGCGAGAGGCGGCGTCGACGTCGTCGGCGGTAAGAACCAGTGTGGTGAGTCCTTGCAGGATGGTCATGGCATGTCCTTTTCGGTGAGGGTGCCTTGTGGCTCTCAACCTAGAACTGAAAGTGCTCATCCGGTGCACACTTGTCTGAGATGATCTGACTGTGCGTGCAGACCGCCTGATCGCCCTGCTGTTGCTCCTCCAGTCGCGTGGGAGGATGACTGCCTCTCAGGTGGCCGCAGAGCTCGAGGTCTCACCGGCTACTGCCCGACGAGACCTCGAGGCCCTCTCGATGGCGGGCATCCCGGTCTATGCGCGGCCAGGCCGAGGTGGTGGCTGGGCTCTTGTCGGAGGTGCTCGAACTGATCTGACTGGTATGTCGGCGGGTGAAGTGTGGGCGCTGTCGCGGATGCTGGGTACGGCGGCGCTGAACGATTCGGAAACTCGGGTGCCCACGATGAAGTTCCTCCAGGCATTGCCGTCTTCTCTGCGCGATGAGGCTGAACGGTTGATGGCATCGGTTCATGATGACCGTGTTGCCTGGGGAAAATCAGCGGATGTTGTGACGTCGGTCCTGAGCCGGCTATGTGACGTAGTCGCTCGGCGCCGAGTAGTGACGGCTTCCTATAAGTCGAGAAATGCGGAGCGTAGTGTTAAGCGTCTGCTTCCTCTGGGGCTGGTGAATAAGGCTGGTGTGTGGTATCTCGTCGCTGATGGTGAGCATGGAGTGCGGACGTATCGAGTGTCGAGGCTTGAGGATATTGTCGTTACCGATGAGGGATTCGATCCTCCGTCAGATTTTGATGTCGCGACCTATTGGAGTACTCAAGCTGAGGTTATTGAAAAGAAGAGGTCCGGTATTGCTGCGGTGCTGAGAGTGCACTCATCGATCGTTCCTGCGCTGCGTCATCAGTTCGGAAGGTATGTCAGCCTCATTGAGGAGGGTGACGTGAGTGTTGTCGAAGTTCGTGCCCACATGCTAGTCGGATTGGCTGAGAGGCTTGCGGGGTGGGGTGACCGCATCGATGTCTTGTCGCCGCCTTGTCTGCGGTCTGAACTCGCCCGTATCGGCTCAGAGCTGGTTGCGCATTACGGTTCCCCGAGACGATGAGTCGGTGTCAGATCATCGACCTCAAGCTCTGAGGGGAGCTTGGACGGATCATCAGTGCGCTGGCGGTACTCAGGAGGAACGCGGTGATGCCGATAGCGGTGAAGTTGCCGGTGAGTGAGCAGTGGGCCACCGATAAGCCCGGCCACCGTTGTGCCGAGGTACATCACCGCACTGGTGAGAGTGGAGATGGTGCCGCGTGCTGTGCTGTCGAGCTGCTGCAGGTGGAGCATACGGACGCTGAGCATTGCTCCTCCGCAGGCGAAGAGAGGTAGGAAAACTAACCCCACAACGATCGGAGGTGGGGAGACGGCGAGCACCAGGTAGGCGACGCCCATCACCGCGGCACTCAGGTAGATGGACCGGACCGGGGTCATACGGCCGGTCAGGCGGACGCCGAAAAGGCTGCCGATCGTATTACCGATCCCGCCGGCCAGGGATGATGAGCGCTACGGTGACCTTCGACGTGCCCAGGCCGTCCTCCAACCAGGTCGGTGCGTAGGTGAACACGGTGAAGAACGCCAGGGTGTACACGAGGTAGGAAAGGAATCGTGTGATCGCCTGCGGCGCGTGGAGCAGGGTCAGGTACGGCACCTTCTTAGCCGCCGCGGTCGGGTGGATATCAGGGATCTGGTACCAGAGCGTGACTGTCAACCCCAACGAACAGACCCCCGATGATGGGGAAGACAATGCGCCAGTCGATGATTGCGAGAGGCTTCGAGAGGAACCCCGACGACCTGAGCGATGGACAGCCCGGCGGTCGTGTATCCCATGACGCGCAGAACGCTTTTTCTGATCCGGGCCGACGAGGGTGGGGATCATTGCCCACACTTGCGGTGCAGCGATGGCCGCCGCACCGCCAGTGATGAAAACGGAAGATGAACATCGTCCAGAATCCTGGGGGAGACTGCGCAGGCGGCTGTTGCCAACGCGAATACCACCATCCCAAGCGTAAGAATGATCCTGCGGTTACCTCGGTCCGAGATCGGCCCGGACACCAGCCCGGTGAGCGCGTACCCGATCGCATAGACGCTGACCAGCCAGCCACTCTGCGTCGTCGACACGTCGAATGCCTTGGCCAGTGACGGCAGCAGTGGCGCGACGACGAAGGTGTCCGAGCCGATCAGGAACATGACCGCGAACCCGAGTAGTGAAAGTTTTCTGCCCATACCGTCCTCCAGTCCGTAGAGAGCGCCTCAACGCTAAGCCTTGACAGCGCTGTCAATGTCAAGAGATGCTGACGTAGTCCAGTAAAACGATTGAGGAGAGTCGCGCATGCGCATCTCCGAAGCTGCTCGGCGCGCTGGTACCAGCCCGCGGATGCTGCGCTACTACGAGACCGAGGGGCTGCTGGCGCCCACGCGCCGTGACAACGGCTATCGTGACTACGGTGCTGGAGAGGTTCTAGCCGCCCGCCAGATCGTTGCGCTGTCTCACGCCGGATTCCCGCTCTCACTCATCAGGACGGTGCTGCCCTGTGCCACGGAAAGCGGTGCGCTGAGAGCCTGCCCCTCCGTTGCACCCGAGCTGCGCCGTCGGCTCCGCGACGTCGAAGAACAGATTGATACGCTCGCGAGCGGCGCCGAGGTCATCAGGAGCTTCCTCGACAACCTCCAAGACGTCGCATCTGCCTAACCTGCCTTATAGTCGCGGTGCTGGTGTCGTACTCAACGGGCGCGTGCCGAACTCGGCTGCCGCCCGGCATTCATCTTCTGAGGCCTGAGCCGTCTGGGAGTCCTGCTCGCGTTGCAGAGTCATCGACGGCGAACTCTGTCCGAACCGCAACCACTGTGGTTAGGCTGACCTCATGAGCGAGAAGCCCGCTGACTCCACAGACACCGCCGCCTCGACCTTTCCGGTTCCTCATCACCTCGCAGATCTCCCGCTGCCCTACGCCGACCGCCCCATCGCCTCCGCGCCCGGCCACTGGGTCCTGGCCCGCGCCGGCAAGCGCGTCCTGCGCCCCGGCGGCGCCGCCCTGTCCGCCGCCATGCTCGGCCACGCCCACCTGGCGGGCGCCGACGTCGTCGAGCTCGCCCCGGGCCTGGGGCGCACCGCCGCCGAGATCATCAAGGGACCACCCGCCTCCTACACCGCCATCGACCGCGACCCCGACGCCGCCCGGCGCGTGGCCGCCGTCGTCGGGGACCTCGGCACCGTCCGCCAGGGGCGAGGCCGCCGACACCGGCCTGGACGAGGCCAGCGCCGACGTCGTCGTCGGCGAGGCCATGCTCACCATGCAGGGGGACAGGGGCAAGGCCGCCATCGTCGCCGAGGCCGCCCGCGTCCTGCGTCCCGGCGGGCGCTACGCCATCCACGAGCTCGGCGTCACCCCCGACGACATCGACGAGGGTACTACACTGAGCTGCGCCGCGACCTGGCCCGCTCCATCACGTCAACGCCCGCCCCATGACCGCCGCTGCTTGGAAGGAGCTCATGGAGGGACGCCGGGCTCGTCGTCGACTGGGTCGACACCGCCCCCATGGCCCTGCTCAAGGTCGGGCGCAACATCCGCGACGAGGGGTAGGAGGCTTCCTGCGGATCGCGCGCAACGTCGCCGCGGACAAGGCGCTGCGCCGGCGCGTCCAGGGAGATGGCGCGCACCTTCAAGCGCTACGAGAAGGACATGGTCGGCATCGCCTCGTCGCCCCGAGCCCGCGGTCTGAGTCCTGCTGCGCGTTACTTCGTTGGTAGGTCTCGGCAACTACCGCCAGAGAGCCGCAAATAAGGTAACGGGTCGGCCGTCACGCATCGCCGCGCGGAGAAACGCAGTCCTGGTTGGTCGGGGGGTCACGGCCAGCCAGCATCGAGGCCGAAAGTAGTCGAGCCTATATGCGTTGCGGCGGCTCCGAGTGTTGAGCGGCCGTCGTCTCCGGTGTTTGAGACACCTCACTTGAGCGGCTCCACACTGAAGTGTAGGGTGCGCGTTTTGTGTGCCATACTGAAGTTCCGCTCCCAGTCGACCCGCGGCCAGGATGCTTAACTTTGGAGGTTTGACATGGACCCACACCTCCGCCGAGGCTCTCCAGGGGCTGACGCATCCGGTTTGCGTGATCTTCTTGTGGGCCTAGTACAGTCGCGGCATAATCGTGCGGCTGAGGCGCACATAGATCTCCAGTCTCGCGGTATGCGATGGGCTTCGAAGTCAGTGGCGCGACCTGCTGGACGACACCCGTGACGCATTGAAGTCTCGTGGTTTCCAGTCTTGCAAGTTGACCCCAGGTGGACACGAGATTCCCGTTGTCAACGACTGCTTGGTGTACGTCTGGCGTGTCCCGAATAACCCGAACGCGGTGAGGGGTTTGCGTCGAGCCCGACTCGCAGAACAGTTTCACAATTTCTCCACTCGACCCCGCTCTGTGGGAACCTAGTCTGGCGTGTGAGAACGAGTGATCTGCGACAGTACGCATCAGGGCGAGGTTGGCCCAGTGCTCCGGGCGGTCGGTGGCAGTATGCCGCTGGTGCTCGTCTTGGTTACATCGACTCCCTGGCGGTTGCAATCGATCCAGTGGGCCATCGCTGTGCTCGACAGTGATGGCAAAGTTGACCTGCGTGGCCAGGAGACCATCTGGGAGATCGAGGTCTGCCGCTGCCGGTAGCGCAATTGACGTCGAGGCGTTCGATAGCGGTTCGCCGGTGATGCCGAAGATCGAACCGCGCAATGACGAAGGTGTCGCCCAGGATGCCTGAGAGGAGCCTGGGTCTGTTCGATCTCCCGACCGAAGGAAGCGGTCGGTTTGAACCAGCACGGCTAACACAAGCCCGGACACGCCTAGGTATCAGTAAGGCCGATCTGGCTGCCCGCGTCAGAGTTTCGGCTGCCGCAATCGGGCAATACGAAGCAGGAGTGAACTCACCCGCACCGAAGTCCTCGGCCGGCTGGCAGAAGTTCTGAATGTCCGTCCTGGATTCTTTTTGCTGTCGGCCCGCCCTCTGCTCGCTCATCGATACGGTGAGTGCGCATTTCCGCAGTCTGAGATCGGCTCGCGTCAGTGACCGCCTGAAAGCGCTGGCCACTGCTACCTTTATCTGGGAGTTGACGTTCGTGCTTGAGCGCTACGTCAAGTTACCAGAGGCAGATCTCCCTTCCATTGCGTTTGGGACGAAGCCGACCGAGGCTGCGTCCATACTTCGGCAGTACTGGGAGCTGCCTGATGGCCCTGTGAAACATTTGGTTGCTAGCAGCAGAGTCGCGGGGGAATTGTTGTGGCCGTCCGTCCTCTGCACGAAATCGATGCCGTCGACGCATTCTCAGCGGTTATTGTAGATCCGGCCCATTATCATCACCACGCCGCGGCGAAGCGAAAACGTCTTCCGCCACAGGGTTTTCGATCGCTCACGAGATCGGACACTTACTAATGCACGGCGATGCGGGGGAACACAATGCTTCGATCGAGAGAGAAGCCGATGAGTTTGCCGCCGCGTTCCTAACGCCGGCAGCTGCCATGGACGCGGCGCTACCACGGCGCCTCGATTTGGCAGCACTAGACAGACTCGGACGGACATGGGGTGTCTCGTCTCAGTCACTCGTCCGTCGAATGGTTGAGCGAGGGCGCACAACCGAGTCGTCGGCGCGGCGGGCCTACCAGCGTCTCGCTATGACTAACGATCCGCTCACTGACCCAACGAGGCGCGTATTCAGGCGAGACCCCATCTCTGCTGAGAAAGGCCTCAGAACTCGCCGAAGGCGCCGGAGCAGGAGTCCCGGTTCTCGCCGAGGTACTCAGGCTCAGCCCGGCGCAAGTGCGCAATCTGCTAGGTGATGCCGATGAGCGGCCAGTCTTACGACTTGTTGAATGTTAGGGAGCAAACTATGGCGTCCATAGAAAAACAGGTCCGTTGTGCCGACCACGTCATTTGCCGCAATATTAAGTCCAATGCTAACGACCGAGGATTTCTATCCCAGAATCTGCTCGCCCAGCTCAGGAACTTGGTCGAAGGGCTCATCGTCTGGGCGCATCTTGGCGACTCGTCCGCCGGTTTCAATACGCTCAAGTAGGGCCGGCCCTTGATGCTGTCAAAGCGAAGTCGAGATTCCGTCTGTTCAGCCGGTTTCATAAATTACTTCAGGCAAGTGCTTCGCACTACACGCTGGACGGAGACCCATCCGAGCGGTTGATGCTCAAGTACTACGAGTATATGCTACGAACACGCGACCTCGCGTTGAAGGAGCTCGATCTCAAGATCCTCGACAATCTCGAACTATTTCCGGTCAATCTTGACCCGTCGCTCACGCGAGTCTACGAAAAGATTGCATCATGCATCGAGGAAGCCCGTGAAACTCCCGAGTGCCGCGCCAGGAGCGCTACTATATCCATAGCTCACGGCCGTTCTTTGTCGGCACCCAAATCTACTACGAGGTCACTTTCTCGCCTGCCCATGACTGCACCAGCAAGTTCGACCGCACGATTGCATTCACCGACATCGACATTACAGACAACTACGCGGCATACCTGAGCGTGTCGGGTGAGTCCATTACAGTACTTGGCAAGACCATGCCGATTCTGATCGTCCGCACCTGGGGAGATCTCGATCCGTCCCTGTGAGGTTCAACAACTTCATCCGCATATTCGGCGCAAAATCGCAAGTCCAGTCGAGCCACGCCGAATATCGAAACCCTAATGCGGTACCTTACAATGAGTCGCTCCAGTCTTCTCGACCTGAGTCGATATGAACAACGTGGTGCGATCAAATCCAGGACTTGGTGCTCAGGACTCGCGCAGTGCAGCGGTGATCTTTCCTGCGTTAGATGAAGCCCGGAAGATAGTACGCGCAAACCAACCAGGTTCGCGTGGCTGCGGTACCTGATGTACCAGATGCGTAACCGGGTCATTATGATCAGTTTGACTCACAGCCAGAACCGATGGCTTTCGGAACTCTGCCTCACCTCGCGAAAGCAGCCCATCTCGACACGATGCCATTCTGCACTGCTTTTGTGGGCACGTTCCGCGGTTTGGAGATCTCGTGGAATGTATCGATACGGTCGGCCGCGAACACGAGTTCTTAGCGCGACGCGTGAGGAACAACGTCGAACAGCATGGCGCGATCTACACCCCAGATGCAGAATGTGAAGATCTCGGAGACTTGGATGAGCTCATCGCCAAGCATAACCGCCTGCTTCCGCCGACCAGACGACACGCACTCGCAAGCTCAAACACGCGAATGGTCATGTCTTCGCCATGCGGCTATGAAGACGACACCGTGGAGATCATCAAGAAGTTCCAGGAGGCTGCTAGCGAGGGTCTTGACGGGCATGCTTCTGATGTGCAGCACTGGTTGGACGCCAACCCAGACGAAATCGATGATCCCTCGAAAGCAGAAGTACTTGAAGCGTTGTTTGAGCGATCAAAGTTGCGCTCATCATAGGTGCTGCGGGCACTGGAAAATCAACGATAGTCAACCACAGCTAGCCAGTTACTTTGCCGGTGGAAGTAAGCTCTTCCTTGCGCAAACAAACCCGGCTATCGATAACCTAAGACGCCGCATCAGCACCTCAAATGTGAAATTTCGCACGATCGCTAGTCACGTCCGCAAGGTCGAAAATTGCGACTCAAAGTACGACTTGTTAGTCATTGACGAATGCAGCACCGTCGACAATGCAAGCCTGCTCAAAGTACTCGAGATGCACCCAGTTTGACCTGCTCGTACTTGTTGGCGATGTTTACCAGATCGAGTCAATCCAGTTCGGTAATTGGTTCGGCCTCGCACGCTCCCGTATATCCCGGCCGGCTCAACGTTCGAGCTCACGAAGCCATTCCGAACTGAAGATGACGGGCTGCTAACGCTATGGGACCGAGTGCGCAAGTTGGATGACCGCATTGAGGAATCTCTCTCGAAGCACGGATACTCAAAGAAGGTTATTCAGGGGCGTGTATGGGGGTTTAGGGGTTCGGTGTGTTGAATGGGTGACGGCTCGTTGGTCTGAGAGAATCAGATTGCTACATGAAACCTCTCAGGAACGAGCCGTCATGGGTAAGGGTATCACAGGCCTGGACAGAACGCAGTTGAGCTGCCTGGTGGAAATGGTGCTGGGTGATACTGAGATCTCCTTGGCGCCAAGAATTCTTGGCCCACTGGCCGCGGTGCGGGCGACGTTGATGTATTTGCGCACCAACACCTCCCAGGAGGCGATCGCCGAGATCATGGGGGTGTCACAGCCGACGATCTCGCGGGCGATCTCGGTGGTCACCCGGATCATCGCCAGGGTCTTGGGGCCTGTGCTGGCGACCGTCGAGGAGGTCCCCCATGGGGGCGTGCACATCATCGACGGTACGCTCCTGCCGTGCTGGAGCTGGAAGGATCGGACGGACCTGTGGTCGGGCAAGCACAAGCGCACCGGCCTGAGCCTGCAAGTGCTGGTCAGCCCCGCCGAGCGCCTGCGGTGGGCCTCAGACCCGCTACCGGGGGCCACCCACGACACCAAGGCCATCACCACCTCCGGTCTCTTGGAGGATCGACCCCTCCTGCTGCATCGCCGATAAAGGCTACATCGGAACCGGGGTTCTCACCCCCTACAGAAACCTCCCAACAGTGAGCTCACCAAGGCCCAGAAGCAGGCCAACAAATCCCTAAATGAAATCCGGTATGTCGTGGAGAGAACCATCGCGCACATCAAATCCTGGAAGATCCTGGCCCACGACTACAGGCGCCCCCTGCACACCTTCAAAGAAACTATCACAGCCACCCTAGCCCTCTACGCCTACACCAACCCCTGAATAACCTTCAATGCAGTTGGGTGAAGAGCTTTTCACGCGATGGCATGAAGACGAGATTGTTCTCTGCCTCAACTATGATGGCGTTTACGGCATCAACAACGTCAACCGCTTCCTGCAGGCGGGCAACCCCAATCCGCCGGTCTCTTGGGGTGAGTATACCTTCAAGGTGGGCGATCCTGTGCTTTTCAACGAGACTGACCGTTTCAGGCCCGTCATCTTCAACAACATGAAGGGCACGATCAGTGCAATTGATTGCGTCCGTGGTCGGATAACGTTCGATGTCGTTCTTGAGTGTGAAGTCAGTGAAAGTGAAGTGGCTCCCACGGAACTTTCGCTGGTTTCAGAGTCGACCGTTCAGTTCGACGTTTTTCGAGCGCGCGAGCAGCGACGAAGACAATGATGTGCTCAACACACTCGTTCCGTTCCAAATCGCCTACGCGGTGTCGATTCATAAAGCCCAGGGTCTCGAATTTGACTCGGTCAAGTTGGTGATCACCGATGCGAGCGAAAGAGCGAATCTCTCACAGCGTTTTCTATGGCGATTACCCGAGCTCAGCCGACGGCTCGGGATCTTCTGGACTCAGAGACGCAGCAGCGGATCCTAGCCCGGTTAGCGGTGCGCGAGAACATTAAGGATGAGAGCCTGCTGAAGGTGCGTCGTGGTATCATTCCTTTGAATGCGCGCCCGAAACGATTGAAGGAGCGCTTCCGTCCGTAACCTTCGGTCCTTGCTCAGTCGAGTTATGATCTGACCATCCGCTAGGGTTTGATTTTTATCATGCGATGAGGTTGGGGCCTATGTGGTGTGTCAAGCGGTTGCGGGTGGCTGTGCCGATGGCTGTGGATCGTAGAGGGCTCCATCTTGGAACATGGCGCGATGGGTCAGTAAGCGGTGGCGGGCTAAGGTAATAGGTCAACCGGACTGAAGGCCGCGTCCGGGCTGGTCGTTTATCAATACCCCGCTCCGCACCGGAGGCCGTCCTGGGGCCCTGGCTGGTGCAAGATGCCGTCCTGGAGGTTATGGCGCCTGGCCCGCCCCAGCCGAGCTGAAGCGAACGGGTAGGACAAGGAATGACGCCAAGCTCGAGGTCCACGGGTGCAGGTGCCACACCACTTGGGCCGGCCATATCGTCTCGGCCCTGGAACGCCAGAGTGTCACCGCGCCGGCACCGACGCCGCCGGCGCGGCGCTACCCCACCTGGCCCTCCACTCATCGCCCCACGCGCGCAACGGGCCGATCTCCAGTCGTTGGTGGCCGACACGTTCGACACCCATCGCCCCACGCGCGCAACGGGCCGATATTGCCACCCAGGTCGAGACGCTGGCGGATGGCCCACCTTCTTCACCAGGTCCTGACCACGCGCGTTCCAGGGGCGGGGTCCCGGCCCGCTGCGGTCCTTGCTGGCCGAGGCTCGGGGCGAGACCTCCAGTCAGCGGAGTCCAGCTGGCCTCCTACGCCGGCCCGGCACCAGTAACTAGGAGATCGGCTCCTCCGTCAGGGGCGAGCACGTCTCCCACGGCGGCAATAAGAGGCTTAAGCGCGCCATGTTCCTGTCCGCCTTCGCATCGCTGCGCTCCGACCCCGTCTCCCGGGCTTACTACCAGCGCAAACGCGACCGAGTAAAACGCCTTGGGCCAGGCCGTCCTGCCCTGGCCCACCGCCGGATCCTGACCCTGCACGCCATGATCCCCAACGACGCCCATGCCCGACCCACAACCAGCCACGAAACTACCTGTAGCCACTGGACACGCCACGAGAGCCCCGAGGTCCGAGGGCCGGTCATCGGCACCGATGGCAGGGGCGGTGTTAGTCGTCGTGGGTCGCCCCGCGCAGACCTGCGCGCAGCACCTCCCGGTTGAGTAGCGCGATCGCCTCGATCGGGATCCCGCCGGGCACGCCGGCAGGCACTCGCCGTACACCGAGCACGGCCCGAAGAGCTCATCGAGCTCCCGCGTCATCGCCCGGGCCCGCCGTCCCCGCTCGATACGCCCTGCCGGCATGAGCGACAGGTGCGCCAGCTTTCGCCCCTGCGAAGAGCGCCGCCGCCCCGTTCGGGCATGCCGCCACACAGGCCCCGCAGCCGATGCAGGCCGCGAAGTCCAGCGCCCGCTCCGCCTGCAGGTGTCCCCTGGGCGACGTCGTCGGCGTCGGTGCGGTCCCCGCGGCCACGTCCACGGTCCCGCCCGCCCGGATGAGCTCGTCGAGCGCCGTGCGGTCCACCACCAGGTCCCGGATGACCGGGAAAGGCCGCTGACCTCCACGGCTCCAGCCGGAAGCGCGTCACCCGGGGAAGGCCCGCAGGTGCTGACGGCACGCCGGGCGTCGTCCAACGGCCCGTGCGGCACCCGTTGACGAGGAAGCCGCAGGCCCCGCACACCCCTCCCGGCAGTCCGACTCGAAGACCACCGGCTCACCGCCGGCCTCGATGATCTGGTCGTTGAGGGCGGTCGAGCAGCTCCAGCAGACTCATCTGCGGCTCGGCGTCCTCCACCACGTGGCTCTCGAAGAAGCCCCGCGCCCGCGGCCCGTCCTGCCGCCAGATCTCCAGCTCGATCCTCATCGGTAATCCCTCACCTGCATGGGCACCAGCGAGAAGCTCAGTGGCTCCGTGCGGCGCGTGTGCCCGCCGTCGGGCCCCGTCTGCCAGGCCGACACGGAGTACCAGGTCTCGTCATTGCGCTGGGCCTCGCCGCCCTGGGTCGCGTACTCCTCGCGGAAGTGGGCGCCGGCGGACTCGCGCCGGTCCAGGGCGTCGAGGATCATGACCTCCGCCAGCTCCAGGAAGTCGGCGACCCGCAGTGCCTTCTCCAGCTCCTGGTTGAGCCGCGCCCTGGCCACCGACCACGGTGATGTCGGCCCAGAACTCCTCGCGCAGGGCGCGCACCTCCTCCAGGGCGCGCAGCAGCCCCGCCTCGGAGCGGCTGACCCCGCAGCCGGCGTAGAGGACCTCACCCAGACGGCGGTGGAACCACACCGGACGGTGGGTCCCGTCCACCGCCATGAGCGCCTCAATGCGCTCGCGGGTGTGCGGCCACGGCCTGGAGCGCCTCCGGCGCGTCGGGGCTCAGGGGCCTACTGCCCACCAGCCCGGCCAGGTAGTTCGGCACGGCCAGCGGCAGCACGAACCAGCCGTCCACGCTGGCGCTCAGCAGCGAGTTCGCCCCCAGGCGGTTGGCGCCGTGGTAGTTGTTCGAGGCCTCCCCGCCCACGAACAGCCCCGGGATGGTGGACATCTGGTCGAAGTCCACCCACAGCCCGCCCATCGTGAAGTGGGCGCCCGGGGCGATGCGCATGGGCACCTCGTAGGGGTCCTCGCCGGTGGCGTCGAGGTACATCTCGAACAGGTTGCCGTAGCGCGAGGCGATGGTCTCCTTGCCCAGTCGCTCCAGCGCGTCGCGGAAGTCGAGGTAGACCGAGTTGCGCAGCGGCCCGACGCCGCGGCCGGACTCGATCTGCTCACGGGCGTTGCGCGAGGCGACGTCGCGCGGGGTGAGGTTGCCGAAGGCCGGGTACTTGCGCTCCAGGTAGTAGTCGCGCTCGTCCTCGGGGATCTCGTTCGGGGGCCGCTCGTCCCCGGGGCGCACGGGCACCCAGATGCGCCCGTCGTTGCGCAGGGACTCGCTCATGAGCGTGGTCTTGGACTGCCAGTGGGAGCTCACCGGCAGGGCCGTGGGGTGGAACTGCACCATGCAGGCGGAGGCGAAGGCCGCCCCGCGCCGGTGGGCGCGCCAGGTGGCGGTGGCGTTGGAGGCCATGGCCAGGGTCGAGTAGTGGTAGACGCTGCCGTAGCCGCCGGTGGCCAGCACGACGGCGTGAGCGGTGTGGGCCCGCACCTCGCCGGAGAGCAGGTCCCGGGTGACGATGCCCTGCGCGCGGGAGTCGGCCACGATGAGGTCGAGCATCTCGGTGCGGGTGTGCATGTGGACGCTCCCGGCGGCGACCTGCTCCTGGAGCGCCTGGGCGCAGGCGATCTCCAGCTGCTGACCGGTCTGCCCGCGCGTGTAGTAGGTGCGCGAGACCTGCACCCCGCCGAAGGAGCGGGTGGCGAGTTGACCGCCGTACTCACGGGCGAAGGGCGCCCGATCGCCTCCATGTGGTCGATGACCCGGCCGGACTCCAGCCCCAGGCGCACGACGTCGGCCTCCCGCCCCAGTAGTCCCCGCCCTTGACGGTGTCCTTGACGAAGCGCGTCAGCGAGTCGCCGTCGACCTTGCGGGCCCGGGCGGCGTTGATCCCGCCCTGCGCGGCCACCGAGTGGGCGCGGCGCGGGGCGTCGTGCAGGCTGAAGCACTCCACCCGGTAGCCCAGGCGCCCCAGGGTCGCGGCCGCCCCGGCACCGGCCAGTCCCGGCGCCCACCACGATGACGGTCAGCTTGCGGCGGTTGGCGGGATTGACCAGGCGGTACTCGTCGCGCCGACGCTCCCAGGCCTGCTCGGGCGGGCAGTCCGGCAGGTGCGCATCAAGGTCCTCGCCGACGTCGTACAGGCCGCCGACGGCCCGGGTTGCGCGCTCGCGCTCATCCGATCACCCCGTGCAGATCGAGCACCGGCAGCAGGCCGTTGACGACCGCGATGGCCAGGGCCACGGCCAGGGCGACGGCACGGCACACCTTGCGCAGCCTGGGGCCGGTGCCGCCCAGGTCGATGACCACGTTCCACAGGCCCTGCGCCAGATGGAGGGAGAGCGCCAGCATGACCAGGCTGTAGAAGACCGCCATGCCGGGGCGCGACAGGCTCGCCACGAGGTTGTGGTAGGCGCTGACCTGCAGCTCGCCGTTCGACGTCGTCGGCGCCTGGAAGCCCTCAGGGGCGATGAGACGGCCGACGGTCAGGTCGAGAATGTGGATGAGGACGAAGACCCCGATGAGGGCGCCGGTCACGAGCATGGAGCGAGCACCGATGGTGCGGGCGGGCAGAGCCCGACGTCGGAAGGGCCCGCGAGCGCCCTCGCGCGCCGCCACAGCGTGATCCCCGCGGCCACGTGCGGCACGATGCACGCGCCCAGCGCCAGGCGCATCGCCCACAGGAGCCCCTCGTGCGGCAGGAGCGGGTAGGCGACCTGCCGCAGCCAGGCGGCGTAGCCGTTGAAGGCGTGCGTGCCCGCGAGAACCTTGAGGTTGCCGACCATGTGGACCACGACGAACAGGGCCATGACCGTGCCCGGTGATCGCCATCGTCGCCTTGAGGACCCGCTGCGATGCCCACACAGGGGTGCGACGCCTGCGCCGGGGCGGCAGCGCGTCACCAACGGGCTCGAGCAGCCTCAGGGGGCTGGGACGGCCGTGGACGTCGCAGCCATCTGGCCTTCCCTCGCCGACGCAGAACAACCCATCACTATGATAACGAAAACTGTGATACTGGCATAGAGTGTGAACCCTGTGTTTCATAGTCCCGGCTCGGCATGCGTCGGACCTCTCGTGCTCGCGGAGTCCGCCTGAGGGCGCGGTGTCACGCGCCGGCAGCCTGTGACCCAGGGGATGAACGAACCCGGCAGCGCGATAACCTCGCCCAGGGAAGTAGGAGCTCCCATGGACGAAAGGACCAGCCTGCGTTGAGGTCTCATCGGTCTTACCGGGACGCCGGTCTCACCGGTCGCAGCTGGCCCGGCCCCCTCCCGCCGTCAGGGTCCTGACTGGAGGCGCCACCGGCGCCCTCGCCGTCCTCCTGGCCGCCTCCGGTTGCTCCAGAAAGCGCCGACGGCCCGCGCCTGCTGACGATCCCGCGCGAGGACATGGGCACCTTCACCCGCAACTTCAACCCTTCACCACCAACAGCGCTCCCCATGACCGGGCAGGGCCATCTACGAGCCCCTCCTCATCGTCAACCCCTCAGACGGCGAGATCACCCCTGGCTCGCCGAGTCCTGGGCGATGTCCGAGCCCGCCACCGCCCTCACCTTCCACCTGCGACTCCGGCGTCACCTGGTCCGATGGCCGGCCCCGCTGGTCGCCAAGGACGTCGTCACCACCTTCGCGGTCCACCGCGCCGTCGCCGGCGGCTACGACTACCTCGACTCCGTCACCGCCAACAACGCCACCGCCGTCACCCCTCACCTTCACCCGTCCCCAACTCCGTCGCCCTGCAGGAGCTCGGCAGCCAGCTCATCGCCCCCGACCACGTGTGGTCCGCCATCACCGAGCCCGCCAAGTTCCCCAACCCCGACCCCGTCGCCACCGGCCCCTTCACCAGGTCGCCAGCTTCCAGGCCCAGTCCTTCGACCTCATGCCCAACCCCCACCTACTGGGGCAGTAACCATCAGGACGACGACGCCGGTGCACCTCGGGCGCCTGCAGGAACCTCTGCAGTCCCTCCGCCGTGCAGACCGCAGCCGCACCGCTCGTCGAACGTCGCTCCCCGGCATCCGCATGCTGGCCTTCGCCAGCAACGACAGCGCCAACCTGGCCGCCGTCAGCGGCGACGTCGACTGGGCGCCCCAGTACATGGCCGACATCCAGACCGCCTACATCGACAAGGACCCCGACCACCGCCACTACTGGTTCCCCGGCGCCGACTCCACCATCCAGTGGACCCTCAACACCACCAAGGCCCCCTACAACGACGTCGCCTTCCGCAAGGCCCTCAGCCAGGCCATCGACCGCAAGACCATCTGTGCCACCGGCATGTCCGGCTACGCCCAGCCCGCCGACCCCACCGGCCTGGGGGAGGGCTTCCGAGGCCTGGAAGGACCCGGCCGTGGCCGCCCTGCCGCTGTGCACCTTCGACAAGGCCGCCGCGGCCGCCGCCCTCGACGCCGCCGGCTACAGGCTCGGGGCCGACTCCAAGCGCCACGGCCTGGACGGCAAGCCGCTCGCCCTGACGATCCAGGTGGGCTCGACGTCGTCGGACTGGCTCAGTGTCGCCCGGATCATCGTCCAGAACCTCGCCGACGTCGGCATCAGCGCCACCATCGACTCACCTGACTGGACCGAGGTCACCGCCGCCCTGGAGACCGGAACCTTCGAGACCGCCGTGTGCTGGTCCTCGCTGGGCGCCACCCCGTACACCTACTACGAGGGCGACCATCGAGCACCCAGAAGGTCAAGCCCATCGGCACCCACGCCCTGGAGAACTACCACCGCTTTCGGTGACGAGCAGGCCACCGCGCTGCTCGGCCAGTTCGCCGCCACCACCGACCAGGGCCCGCCAGATCGAGATCTGCCACGAGATCCAGCAGCGCTACGCCGACCAGCTGCCCGTCATCCCCCTGTTCCCCGGGCCGGTCTGGGGCGCCTACACCGACGAGCACTTCACCGGCTGGCCCAGCCAGGACAACCCCTACGCCTCACTGAGCACCCGTGCCGCCACCACCGTCCTGGTCCTCAACTCCCTCAGGCCCCGCGCCTGAGCCCGTCGCCTCAGGGCGCCTCGCCCCCACCGACGGGGGCCTCGCGAGACTACCGGGCCTCCGGCCGAAGCAGGGACACTGTCCCGGGCGGTCGGCCGAGTCGCCCGCAGCAACCTGCCGCTCAACGCCCGGGAAGGAGACGACACGCCGGTGGCCTACATCCTCAAGCGACTGGGCTACTACCTCCTGGCCTTCTGGGCCTCGGTCACCCTCAACTTCCTCCTGCCCCGGCTCATGCCCGGCGACCCCGTCTCACGCATGTTCGCCCGCTCCGGCGCCCGCCTCACCGAGACGCAGACCCTCCAGCTGCGCCGGCTGCTCGGGCTCGACGACGCACCCCTGTGGCAGCAGTACCTCCGCTACCTCGAGTCCGTCCTCACCGGGGACCTGGGCGTGTCCATCTCCCGGTTCCCGGCCCCCGTCAGTGAGGTCATCGGCAGCCAGATCGGCTGGACCATCCTGCTGGGCGGCGTCGCCCTGGTCATCGCTGCGCTGGCCGGCAGCCTGCTGGGGATCCTGGCGGCGTGGCGGCGCGGGGGAGCGGCCGACTCGGTCCTCGTGCCCCTCCTGGTCCTCCTCGGGCTCCTTCCCCTACTTCTGGCTGGCCATGGGCGCCCTCTACGTCCTGGGGCATGGAGCTGGGCTGGTTCCCGCTGCGCCACGCCTACACGGCCGGGAGCGTCGTCGACTGGTCCAGCCCGGTCTTCCTGGCCGACGTCGCCCAGCACCTCGCGCTTCCGGCCCTCACCATCGTGGCGGTCTCCCTGGGCGGCTGGGCCCTGGGGATGCGCAACACGATGATCGCCACCGCCTCCCAGGACTACATCCTCCTGGCCGAGGCCAAGGGGCTCACGCGCTCGCGGATCATGCTGCGCTACGCCGCCCGCAACGCCATGCTGCCCACGGTGACCAGCATCGGCATGTCGCTCGGGCTTCATCGTCGGCGGCTCGATGCTCACCGAGGTCGTCTTCGCCTACCCCGGCATCGGCTACCAGCTCTTCAGTGCCGTGGGGTGCCCCTGGACTACCCGCTCATGCAGGGGCATCTTCCTGACCATCACCGCCGCCGTCCTGGCCGCGAACCTCCTGGTGGACCTCGTCTACGTCCGCCTCGACCCCCGTGCGCGCCGGCGGACAGGGGAGACATGAGCCCGGCCCGACGGCGCAGCGGCCCCTGACCGACCTGCTCGCCTCCCTGATCCCGGCTCCCGCCGAGCCCGGGGCCGGGGCAGCGATCCTCGCCTCTGCTCATCATCGCCGCGCTCCTGGCCCCCGTCATCAGCCCCGGCGACCCCGCCCGCATCACGGGACGCGCCGGCCGCCGCCCCGAGCCCCCGCCCACTGGCTCGGCGTGACGCCCAAGGGGCAGGACGTGCTCGCCATGACCCTGTGGGGTGCCCGCTCCTCCTGGCCGTGGGCCTGGGACGCCGAGTCCTGGCGACGCTCGTGGCCCTCGTCGTCGGCCTGGCCTCGGCCTACGCGGGGCGCGCGGTCGATGGCCTGCTGTCCGTGGTCACCAACGTCTTCCTCCTGCTGCCGGGGCCTACCGCTGCTCGTCGTCCTGGCCGCCTACATGCCGCCGGGGTGGGGCCAGCACCCTCATCGTCCTCGTCATCACCGGCTGGGCCGGGGCCGCCCGTCCTGCGCGCCCAGGCCATGAGCCTGCGCGGCACGGACTCGTGGAGGCCGCCGTCGTCAACGGGGAGCGGCCGGTGCGGGATCATGGTGGGGAGATGCTGCCCAATATGGCCTCGGTCGTCATGTCCACGCTGCTGGGCTGCGTCAACGCCGCCATCGGCGCCCAGGCCGGGCTCGAGTTCCTAGGACTGGGCCCCTCCGGCTCCGTGTCCTGGGGCACCAACCTCTACTGGGCCGCCACCGACGGCGCGCTCATGACCGGACGCTGGTGGACCTTCGTGCCCTCTGGCCTCGCCATCGCGCTGGTCGCCTACGCCCTGGCCCTCATCAACGCCGGCGTCGACGAGGCCACCAACCCCCGTCTGCGCCGCGTCGATCTCGGGGAGCTTGACAGGCGGCGACCCCCGACTCGACCTGTCGAGCCGGACAGCGGTGACCGCGCCGTCCCTGAGCCGGTCCTGCACATCGAGGACCTGAGCGTCGAGTACGACGCCGGTGAGCACTCCGGCGCAGGCGGCCGCGTCGTCGGCGTCGACCGGTTCAGCCTCACTGTCGGCGCGGTGAGGTGGTGGGGCCTGGCCGGGTCCCCTCCGGCTGCGGCAAGACGACGGTCGCAGCCGCGATCATGCGGCTCCTGGGTCCCTACGGCGCGCATCACCGGCGGCCGCATCACGGTGAGCGGGCGCGACGTGCCCGGCCCTGGAGACGGGCGAGCTGCGCCGGCTGCGCTGGCGGGAGGTCGCCATCGTCCCCTAAGCCGCCATGAACGCCCTCAACCCCGTCATGACGATCGGCGAGCAGATCGCCGACGTCCTCACCAGCCCACGAGGGCCTGCGACGCCGCCCGCGCTCTGAGCGCGCCGCCGAGCTGCTCGACGCCGTCCGCGTCCCGACCGGCCGCCTGCGCTCCCCACCCCCACCAGCTCTCCGGCGGGCAGCGCCAGCGCGTCATCATCGCCATGGCCCTGGCGCTCGGAGCCCCGTCTGCTCATCCTGGACGAGCCGACCACGGCCCTCGACGTCGTCGTCCAGCGCGAGATCATGGAGCTGGTCCTCGACCTCAGGGCACGTCTGGGCTTCTCCGTCCTGCTCATCACCCATGACCTGTCCCTCATGGCCGGCACCTGCGACCGCATCGGTGTCATGGAGGCGGGCCGCCTCGTGGAGGAAGGACCGGCCGCCAGTCCTCGCGTCTCCTTCCCACCCGCCGCGACGCGGGCCCTTGTCGCGGGGCTGCCGGACCGTCCAGTGCCGAGTCCCGCATCCGAGCTGCGACGGAGCCGGTCCTGAGGTCGAGGGCCTGCTGCAAGGACTTCCCCGCCGGGGGACTGCTCTCGCGGCGCAGTATCCGTGCGCTCGACGGCGTCGACCTGACTCTGAACCGCGGCGAGATCCTCGCCCTGGTGGGGCGGACCGGCTCGGGCAAGTCGACGCTCGCCCGCATCATCTCGCGCCTGGAGAGCCCCACCGCCGGGCTTCTCCTCCTGGACGGGCGCGACGTTCTGGCCAGCGAGCCGCACCGAGCCTCCCAGCGATACCGCAACCGGGTGCAGATGGTCTTCCAGGATCCCTTCGCCTCCCTCAATCCCGCCCATACCGTCGGGCACACGCTGGGCGGGCCCTCGCCCTGCACCGGAGCGCTGTCGGAACCCGACGAGGGAGCCGCCGAGCTGCTCGACGCCGTCGGCCTGGAGCCCGAGCCTCGTGGGGGCACGCCCCACGAGCTCTCCGGCGGGCAGCGCCAACGCGTGGCCATCGCCCGGGCCCTGGCCTCGTGAGCCCGAGGTGCTGGTCGCCGACGAACCCACCTCGATGCTGGATGCCCGCTGCGCGCCGGCATCCTCGACCTGCTGGCTACGGGCTGCGCTGACGAACGGGGCCTGTCCATCCTCTACATCACCCACGACCTGGCCTCGGCCCGCTACCTCGCCGACACGACGGCGGTGCTTCAGGCGGGCCGCCTCGTGGAGACCGGCCCCACGGCCGAGCTCATGGAGCACCCCACCCACCCCTGTGCCCGGCTCCTCCTGGGCTCGGCGTTGGTAAGTCAGCGTGAGGCCTAGCGGCTAGCGACTTGTACCATAGGACGATGAGCATGATGACGGCTGAGACGGCCGCCTTCGGCGGACGATTGACGAGCATCGGCAGGAGTTGGTCGAGGTACTGCACCAGTACGGTGCTAGTAACCCGCGCCTGTTCGGCTCAGTTGCTCGAGGTGATGCGACGGAGAACGGTGACATCGATGTCATCGTCGATCTCAATGCTGGTGGAGGCAGCGTGCTATTGCGCCTCGGTGGTATCACTGAGGGGCTTCCGACAGGCGCTCAATCATCCGGTTGACGTGGTCTCCTCCGAGATCTTGCGAGACTCAGTTCACTCCACCGCCATGACCGATGCAGTAGCTCTATGACTCGTCCTGAGACAGAACGGATCGCAGACATCCTGGCGGCAATTCAGGCGTGCCGTACCCTATCGTCTCGTCCTTTTCTAGAGGAGGAGGACTCGCGTCTGGCGGAGATGACGCTGGATGCAGTTCTGCGGAACCTGGCAGTCATCGGTGAGGCTAGAACCATCTTCCGACTGACGTCACTGCGCGACATCCTGAGGTGGACTGGCGAGCCGTCGTCGGAATGCGGCATGTTCTGGTTCATCAGTACTTCGACATCAACGTGTCTGTAGTCCTCGATGTCGTGGACCAGGAGCTCACACCCTTGGAAGAAGCTCTGATCAAAGCCAGACGTGCGGAAGGGGGAAGTCCTAACTGGAGTAGATCGACACGATGCGATCCACTGGCCAGGATCCCACTAGCCAGTAAGGAAACTGCCTCAGCGGCTCACTGGTTGGCGTGCAGCGCGGGAGTTCAGCTCGATGCCCGTGCCGCCGCGGGCCAGCGCCTCGACGGCACCGGACTGGGAGTTGCGGCGGAACAGGACGTTGGAGGCACCGGCCAGCTCGCGGGCCGAGACCACGCGCGGCTCCACGAACAGGCCGTGGCTGCCGGGCACCACGCCACCCTGCGGCATGAGCGAGACCTTCGTACCGGCCGTCAGGTACAGGCCCGCCTCGACGACGCAGTCGTCACCCAACGGGATCCCCAGACCCGAGTTGGCACCCAGCAGGCAGCGCTCGCCCAGCGCCACCCGCTGGCGTCCACCGCCCGAGAGCATGCCCATCGTGGAGGCGCCGCCTCCGACGTCGGAGCCGTCACCGATGACAACGCCCTGGGAGATGCGGCCCTCGACCATGGAACGCTCCCAGCGTCCCGGCGTTGTAGTTGACGAAGCCGGCGTGCATGACCGTGGTGCCCTCGGAGAGGTAGGCGCCCAGTCGCACGTTCGCGGCGTTGCCGATGCGCACGCCCGAGGGCAGGACGTAGTCGGTCATACGGGGGAACTTGTCCACCGAGTGCACCTGGACGGGGCGGCCCACGGCGGCGCGAAGGCGCATGCGGGTGGTCTCGAAGTCCTCGGCGCGACAGGGACCGGCGGAGGTCCACACCACGTTGGGCAGCCGGGAGAAGATTCCGTCCAGGTTGATGGTGTTGGGCTTGGCCAGTCGGTGGGACAGGGCGTGCAGGCGCAGGTAGGCGCCGGCCACGGTCTGAGGGGCGTCGTCGAGGTCGGCCCAGGTGCGCACCACGGTGGTGTGCACGCCCGGGCCTCGTCGCGACGCTCCATGGCGCTCAGGGTCCCCAGGAGATCGGCGTGCCCGTCCTCGGGCTCGTCGCCGAGGACCGGGCGGGGGTACCACACGTCAAGGGTGTTGCTGTCGTCGGTCACGGTCGCCAGACCGAGACCCCATGCGCTGCGAGTCGTCATGCGGAACACCCTACGGGACCCGGTGGCTGACCGTCGCCGGAGGGCGTGCGAGAATCACCGCATGGCGCGACGACGATCCACCCTCATGCGGCACGGCGAGTGCACAACCCCGAGGGCATCCTCTACGGCCGCCTGCCCGGCTACCACCTCTCGGCCCTGGGCCACCAGATGGCCCAGCAGGTCGCCGACGTCCTGTCCGCCTCGGGCCACGACATCACCCGGGTCACCACCTCGCCCCCTGGAGCGGGCCCGCGAGTCCGGAGCCCCCACCGCCGCAGCCTTCGGCCTGGCGCCGACGATGGACGCCCGGCTCATCGAGGCCGGCAACAGCTTCGAGGGCGTCGCCGTCAACCGCAACCGCTGGAGCCTGGCCCACCCCGCCTACTGGTCCAGCTACGTCAACCCGCTGCGCCCCTCCTGGGGGAGCCCTACCGCGAGATCGTCGAGCGCATGCGCGGCGCCGTCGTCTCCGCGCTCGACGCCGCCGAGGGCCACGAGGCGCTCCTCGTCTCCCACCAGCTGCCCATCTGGTCGCTGCGCCTCTTCCTGGAGGGGCGCCCGCTGGCCCACGACCCGCGCCGACGCCAGTGCGCTCTGGCCTCCCTGACCTCACTGACCTTCGAAGGGCCGCACCCTGGTGGGGCTGGCCTACTGGGAGCCCGCCGGGGACCTGCTGCGCCAGGCCCGCGACATGGTGCCCGGTGCCTCCGCCGCCCAGGCAGCCACTGGCCGGGCTGACCACGGCGAACGTGCTGACAGTGCTGACCGCACTGCGCCGCGGTGAGCGACGCGGTGACCCAGCAGCCGCCCTCGCGCCCGGTCGGCGGCGAGATCGTGCGCGCAGGCAGCCGGCCCGCCGCATCCGGTGAGGTGCTGCGCCCCGGTCCTCGACGGCCCGCCCCACGGCGACCCTGGACCGGGCAGGACTTCGTGTGGTGGCACACCGCCGCCGTCCTGACCGCCACCCGCCAGGGCCGGCGTCCCAACCCGGTCTCGCCCACCATCGACCCCGTGCGCCCCGCCCTGGGATCCGGCGAGGTCATGCTGGCCACCTGCGACGCCGAGCTGCTCCTGTGGCGGCGCGGGTGACGCCACCTACAACCCTCCCGCGGGTTTCTTCCTGGCCGGTGGACCGGTCGGCCTGGCCTGACGGCCGCCTTCTTCGGCGGGCAGGTCTACCTCAACCACCGGCGTCGTCGCGCCGCCGAGGCCGACGCCGTCGAGAAGTGGCGCCACCCTGGCAGGAGCCCGCTGACCGTCTCCACCCACGGCATCTACCTGGGCACGGGGAGGGCGTCATGCCCATCTCCTACGCAGACGTCCAGGAGGTCCGGCTCACCGCTACCGGCGAGATCGTCATCGCCGCCGCCAACGCCTCCGGCTCGGTGCGTCTCAAGATCCGCGCCCAGTGGGCCGAGCTCGTCCTCATCCTGTGGGCGGTGCGCTACATGCCCGAGCACCCCCAGATCGTGGGGCGCACCTGGATCCCCGGCGACTGGCTCATCCACGCCGCCGCCCACGGCTACGACGTCGACACCGCCCCTGGCCCCAGGCGCGGACAGCCCTGCCCTGAGATCCCCGAGACCGTCCGCGTCCGGGGCTGCCTCGGTCTCAGTGCTGGTCGGTACCCGAGCGGTCGGTGTCGCCCGCCTCCCCGGCATCGGGCTTCTCGGCGTCATTGCCGGCATCACCGCTGCTGGCGGACTCTTCGGGTGGTGCTTACGACGGCGGATGTCCTGCTCCAGGTCCCGCAGGAACTCCGGGGTCGTCGTCGGGAGCCATGGGCCGGGCCGCTGCGGGCGACGGAAGGTCGTCCCCTCCTTGGACGACCACACGGTGGGCTCCACATAGCCGCCGCGCTCCTCAGCGGCCTTGACCCGCGAGACGATGATCCAGGCGATCGGGACCGATGGTCGGGAACAGCACGATGAGGGTAATCCACAGGAACTTCGGCATCCGCGCCGGCATGCTCTCCTCCGGCGTGCGCGCGCAGTCCAGCAGGGCGTACAGCGTCAGGGGCGAGCACCAGGACGACGAGGACGATACGCATGGGCCAACCCTAACCGAGCCGACCGGTCCCGCGACCCCTGCACCTGCGCATACCCCTCCCTGCGAAGGCGTGGCACGATCATCCCGTGTCCAGCCCGCCCGCTTTTCGTCTCCTTGTCGGCGGAACCGCCCCGACGACGTCGCCGCCCTGCGCGCCGCCGTCGCCGAGCGCCTGGCTCAGCGCGGCCTGCTCCCGCCCCATGGAGACCGTCCGGCCGCCGTCACCGGCACCACCGACCACAGGGAGGACGGAGGAGGGGCACCGCGCGTCCTCTTGCGCTGCTCGTCCCCGTCGGCCCCTGGCGAGGACCCGATCGGGTCCGGGCCGACCTGGCCGGCCGCATCGCTCAGGTGCCCCCGCGCGCTGACCTGGTCCTGCGCACCTCCGGCTCCACCACCGGCACCGGCCGGCTCATCGCCATGAGCGCCGCCGCCTTGGCGGCCTCCGCCCGCGCCACCCACGAGCGCCTGGGCGGCCCCGGCACCTGGCTCCTGCCCCTGCCCGCCCACCACGTCGCCGGGCTGCAGATCCTCGTGCGGTCCCTCCTGTCGGGAACGGCACCGGTGGTGGTCGACGCGAGCACAGGATTCAGCCCGACGGCGCTCGCCGAGGCCCTGCGCTCCGTCCGGGCCTCGACGGACCCAGCGGTCGGCTCAGATGCCCCCGCCTCTACACCTCCCTGGTCCCCACCCAGCTGGTGCGCGTCCTGCGGGACCCTGCGGCGAGCCGGGCCCTGGCGGAGGCCGACGCCGTCCTCCTGGGCGGCGCCGCCGCCGATCCGGCGCTGCTGGCCCGGGCCCGCAGGGCCCGGCATCACCGTGGTCACCAGCTACGGCATGAGTGAGACCGGCGGTGGCTGTGTCTACGACGGCCGTCCCCTGGGCGGCGTCGAGCTCGCCATCCAGGGATCCCTGACGCCGACGGCGCCGGCCGCATCCTCATCTCCGGACCGGTCCTCGCCGAGGGCTACCTGCACTCCTCCGACCGGATGCCCGGCGCCGCCGAGGACTTTCGTGAGAGCGCCGGCAGACGCCTCCCTGGCCACCTCCGATCGTGGCCGCCTGCGCCCCGACGGGCGCCTGGAGGTCCTGGGGCGCCTGGACGACGTCATCATCACCGGCGGCGTCAAGGTCGAGCCCCGCCGCGTGGAGGGAGGCCCTCACCAGCATCGACGCCGTTGCCGAGGGCATGCGTCGTCGGCCTGCCCGATGAGCAGTGGGGCAGCGTCGTGGCCGCCGCCGTCGTGCTCGAACCGCGGGCGGGCAGCGGGGCGGCTCGAACCGGTGGGACAGTGCTCCCCCTGCGCACGACGGCCCGTGGCCGGCTGGACGGTGCCCACATCCCCAAACGGGTCGTGGCCCTGAGGCCCTGCCGCTGCGCCCCAGCGGGAAGGTCGACCGGCGCGCGGTCGCCCGGCTCATCGCCGCGGCTGCAGCCGACGGAGCTCGCGGAACCCTCTACACCAGGGGCCCTGATCTCGCCCTCGCTCGGGCAGGTGGCCGGGCCGAAGCGCGTGGTCGTCAGGGCACCGGCCACATTCTGCCCAGCGCAGAGCCGTCGGCAGGTCGACGCCGCGGGCCAGGGTCGCGGCCAGGACACCCGAGGTGCGCGTCCCCGGCCCCGTTGGTGTCCACCGGGGTCACCGGGGATGCTCGGGGTATGAGCCGTCTCGCCGCCGTCGGAGAACCAGGAGCCCTGTTCGCCCGGCCCGCACCAGCACCGTGCCGAGCCGACCCGATAGCGCCTCGCAGACACCGGCGTGGTCACCGGCCTCCACCCGCAGCCCCCAGGCGGGTCGGCGAGCAGCCCGGCCTCACGCTCGTTGAGCGACCAGATCGGCCCCAGCGCACCGAGGCGTTCCAGCGCGCTCAGCGGGGACCGAGACCGACCATGGGGAGACGTCGAACAGTGCTGTGCACCCCGTCCGGGCCTTGGTCAGTCTCCCGGCCAGCCGCTCCAGCGCGGTCCTGGAGGCCTCGTCGGCCAGGGAGTAGCCGGAGAGGTAGACGACGTCGTCGCCGGCCACCTCCAGGTGATCGAAGGCGTCGACCGGGCCTCGGGTCTCGGCCCCGCAAGTGGAGATGAAGGTGCGCTCGGCCCGCGCGTCGGTCATGGCCACGCAGTAGCCCTGGTCGCCCGGTGCGAGCGGGCCGATGTGGTCCACCCCGATCTCCTTCAGCGCCTGACGGGCCGCCTCGGCGAAGGGGCCCGCGCCCAGCGGCCCGGCGTACAGGGTCTCAACGCTCAGCCTGCGGGCGGCGGCCAGCACGTTGAAGCCGCCGCCGACGACCATGGCGGACCTCGTCGGCGAACACGTCACCGCCCGGCTCGGGGAATCGCCTCGATGCGCAGGGTCAGATCGATGACGACCTGACCGGTGTGAATGATCCGTCCCGTCATGGCTGCCTCTGCCCGCAACGGTCTCCCGGGGCCTCCCGGCGCCGCGACGGATCGCCAGCAGTGCCTCGCAGAGCGGGCCGAGGTCAGGTCGGAGCGCTCCAGCACCCGATGGACCGGCTCGGCGGGAAGAAGACGGGCGCGCTCGCCCCCAGGACCGCACCCGGCCATCGCGGCGATGGTGTCGGTGTCGCCCCCGAGCTCGGCGGCGAAGCACAGGCCGTCCAGGGGCCGCCGCGCGAACTCGCGCACGATGACCAGGGCGCAGGGGACCGACTCCGCCGACTCCACCGAGGGCTCCGACGCAGGCTCGCAGGGTACTCGGCCAGGGCGTCCCCGTGCAGGCCCTGACTCGTCTCCAGGGCCAGACGGGTGCGGGCAGCGACGGAGGCCTTCTCCGTCCAGTGGCCGTCTTTGAGGGTGAGCGGCCACGAAGTCCAGCGCCGCCTTCAGGGCCCTGGCGGCGTCGGCTCCGTCGATGGCCGCGCTGACCGCTGCGGCGATGAGTCCGGCCGCCTCGAAGCCCCTGCCGGGTGTCGTGGGTGACCAGGCAGGGAGGCGTGAACGGCCTGGGCCAGCGCGTCGCCGTTGGTGGTCAGGGAGAAGGCGATACCCACCGGGGCGACCCGCATCGCGGCGCCGTTGGTAGTGCCCTCCCGACCGGTGCGGCGAGGGTCGGCGCCGGCGCGCACCTGCTCGAGGGCGTGCTTGGTGGAGGGCCCCAGCAGGTCCAGGGAGCCGCGGGCGCGCATGTCGTCCTCCCAGGTCAGGAGGGCCTCGGCGAGTCGGTGAGGGGTCGATGCGGCCGCCGCCGTCGGTGAGAGACCGGCCAGGATGAGGGGCCTGCTCGGTGTCATCGGTGACGCTGCCCGCAGGCATGGAGGGGGCGACGGGCTGCTCGGCGACGGCGTCGTGCAGGCCGGTGATCGCGCCGTAGTACCGGCGTATCTGTGCCGGGCTCATGGACTGGGTGGGCATGCCCAGTGCGTCGCCGAGGGCCAGGCCGGTCAGCGTCCCCAGGGCGCGCTCGTGTATCGAGGACCGCAGTCGCCTCGGGGGCGGGCCCGTCTGCGGGAGTGCGAGGACTGGGATCGCGGTTGTCTCACGGAGGTCTTCCTGATGGCGAGGGGCGCCGGCTGCTTCACCGGCTGAGGTGCGGGTCCCTGCGCCGGCGCCGGTACCGGCCACGGCGCTGGTAGGGTCGCTGCCGCCCACCCTAGAGGATTGTTGGAGGATCGGAGGAAGCCGTGAGCGGCGACAACGGCGGAAGAGCGCAGGACGGCGGATCCCGCCGCGCCACCGGCTGGGCCGAGGTGGTGCGCCTGCGCACCCTGCCGGCCGCCGTCGCCCCCGTCATCCTGGGCGCAGGGGCCGCCGCCGCGACGGGGGACCTCGTGGCGGTGCGAACCCTCCTGGCTGCAGGGCGTGGCCCTGGCGCTGCAGATCGGCTGCAACCTGGCCAACGACTACTCCGACGGCGTGCGCGGCACCGACGATGATCGCACCGGGCCGCCGCGTCTGACCGCCTCCGGGCCAGGTCGCCCCCGGCGCAGTCAAGCTCGCCGCCTTCGGCTGCTTCGGGCTGGGAGGTCTCCTGGGCCTGGTCCTGGTGGTGCTGAGCGGCCAGTGGTGGCTGCTCGCCGTCGGCGCTGCGGCGATCGCGGCCGCCTGGTTCTACACCGGCGGCGCCCGTCCCCTACGGCTACGCCGGCCTGGGGAGGTGTTCGTCTTCATCTTCTTCGGCCTCGTGGCCACTGTGGGCACCACCTACGTCCAGGCCGATACGGTACCGGGGTGGCTGTGGCCCTCGGCCTGCGGAATCGGCCTGCTCGCCTGCTCCCTGCTCATGGTCAACAACCTGCGCGACATCGATACCGACCCCGCCCACGGCAAGATGACCCTTGGCCGTCCGCCTGGGGAGGCGGGTGCGCGGCGCGCCTTCTCAGCCATGCTCCACCTCCCCTGCTGCTGGGGGCCGTCTCCCTGGTGTGGGCTCGTGAGACCGGATCGGCCAGTCCCGCCGACGGCGGAGGCCACATCAGCCCGCTGCTGACGCTGGTCATCGCACTGGCTGCCCCGCTCCTGCTGCTTCCGCTGGTCCGGCGTGCGACCGCCCCGGTCCGCGCCGGTGCCAGGGGCCGCGACCTCATCGGCTCCCTGCGTGACGCCGGGCTCCTGGAGCTCGCCTACGGCATCGTCTTCGCCGCCGCCACCGTCCTCATCACCCTGTGAGCCCAGGACCAGTTGAGCATCGATCTCATGGGTGGGGACCTCAGGCAGTCAACAGAAGTACATCGACTGGGCGCCCGTTCCGTCGCGCTGGATCGAGCGACGCTTCCTCGTCTTCACCGCGCTGCGTAGCCCGGGGTTCTTTCTTCTGCATCTTGTTCTTCTGCCGATCATGCTGTTGTCGGTGATGTTTGCTGGCGGCATATTCTCTAATGCTGGCGTACCTGTTCCGATGCTTCTCGTGTTAATTTTTCGTCTGGACTGCCATTTTTGAATTTATTATGTTCCGTCTTGTGAGTTTCACTGTGGCCAACGCCTCAGGGGTTCATGTTTTCCATTTTTATCTATGTTGGTGGCGGCGGACTGACGTTGCGTGGATTGACTTTCGTGAGATGGCCTGCGTTCTGGACTTTGTGGCCCCGACTGTGTGGTATGGCGGGTATAGCGCTAAGGGGCCTGACACCCTTAATCTGGGTCTGCGCCTGAAGACCAAGGATGAGTGGCTCCAGTTCGTGAGGGAGAGGGGGAAGCGTGGCTCCAGTGCTACTCAGGCGTCGGACGTGCTCCAGAAGGACTGGATGGAACGTCTGAGAGAGTTCGATCGGCAGGCGGAATGGCGATTCGACGACAAAGGAACTGTCGTCCCTGGATTTGCTCGTCTTGCCCGTTCCATGGAAAGGCGACAGGGTGCTCAGGAACGCATCGCTCACGACTGGCGCGCCCTTATTGAGTGGGCGGAGCAGAATCAGTACCTTCCCAGGCGCCTCTACCCCTTCGAGTCCTTCCCAGGATTTCTTCCCTGGTAGCCGCACTTTGAGGTCTATTTTCGGATGTGCGGTCGGATCCGCCCTTGCTCCTATGGCGCGGTAGTGCTTGGTATCCACGCTGCGGACATGTCCGGCCCCGCAGCCGATGAGCCTGACAAGCCCCGTGGGTGTGGGGCCGGCTACTCCACGAGGGCCGGGTTAGTGCCGACCAGAGGGTGGACAGCACCGCACCCATCGAGTGGGGGCATGAGGGGGGGCTCAGTGACGAAACACCGGTCCACTGCCGCCAGGAGGCGCGTTTGGGAAGGACGCGGGTGATGAATCGTGCGACGACGGCGTTCCCCAGTCCATCGACAACGCTGGGCCTGCTCGTCCTCAGGGCCTGCATCGTCGTATCCAGGACCTGGCGCGTGGAACGCATCCTGCCGACGACAGTGCCCTCGTCGGAGACCTCGAAGAAGGGGGTGTCCGTGGATCCCGGGCACACGGCGAGGACACGAATGCCGTCCTTCCTGGTCTCCCGCCAGAGCGCCTCGGTGAATGAGAGCACGAACGCCTTGGTGGCCCCGTAGACGGCCATGTGGGGCATCGGCTGGAAGGCCGCGGCGGAGGAGACGTTGATGATGGTCCCGCCTCTGCGCTCGCGCATCGCCGGCGAGTACCTGGCCGTCAGCCCCACCACCGCAAGACAGTTGAGGCGCACCTCCTGCTCCAGGCGCTCAGGATCGTCGTCGACGACGTCCTTCCAGTGCCGAAGCCGGCATTGTTGACCGGGACGTCGACGCGCAGGCCCATGCAGCTCGTCTCGTTCCACAGGTGCTCGGCGGCGTCCGGCTCGGACAGGTCCGCAGGGGTGACCGTCACCTCGACGCCATCCCGGTCGCGGAGCTCCTCGGCCGGGAATCGAGCCTGTCCCGTCGGCGTGCCACCAGCACCAGGTCATGCTTCTTGGCGGCGTAGCGGCGGGCGAACTCCTCGCCGATCCCCCGACGACGCACCGGTGATGAGGTGACCATGGCTCCTCTTCCTGCTCGGGTGAATGGGCGTGTGGCGACGAAACAGCGTGGGCTGCACCGCCACCGCGGTGCAGCCCACGCTATGAGAGACGTGACGAGGTCTGACGGCTCAGCGGGCCGGTTCGGCGTCGAGCGGAACCCACGGGTCGGGCTGGTGGGTGATGCGGTTGCGCGTCTCTGCGCACCAGCTCGATGGACCACAGCCAGACGACGTGCCCCAGCGCCTCGGAGAAGTGCTCCGCCCAGGTCTGCCCGCCGGCGACCCACGGGAAGGGCGAGGGGACTGTGCCCGTCAGCGGCATGAGCACCAGATGGGCGCCCACCCACACGAGCAGACCGAAGGCGCGCCCTGCCACAGCGTGATCGACATGAGTACTCCGCCATGACGCAGTAGAAGACGGCCAGGACGATCGCGAAGCTGAAGTGGATGATGAAGGAGTAGATCGGCAGACCCTCATTGCCGTTGAAGGTGACGCCGGTGTGGGACTGCTCCCGGGGCTCATCCCCAGCTGCTCGAGGAGCCTCTGGGGTGGGTTGGTGGCGTGCGCTCCGGGGTGCGGGGCGGGAAGGGGACCTCCCAGCCGAACTTGACGATGGCGGAGAGGAACCCTCCGATGATGCCGACGACGATCGCGGTCCCGATCCGTCGTCGTGCGGGGTCGGTCTTCTCCAGCAGGGTGGACAGCATGGGTGTCTCCAGATGGTGGGGAACAAGCATTGTGACCGGGTCGGTGGACGGCTTGCAGATCGAACGGTGTCTTAATCGTCCGTTGTCCACCGACCCGGCCTCGGAAGCCTGGCACGGGAGACAGCCGGGCCGCAACGTTGTCATGATCCGCGTCTGGCTGCATCGCAGGTGCAACGTGAGAACGTCCGGACGGCTGGGGCCTGGAACGACGCGGAGCACGACGAGGACCCGCCAGCAGCTGCCACTGCGGCGGGGTCCTCGATCAGATGGATGTCAGGTCTACCGGCTCAGTTGCCGCCGCCCTGCTGGTTGTCACCCTGGATGGAGCCGCTGCCCTCGGAGGAGCCGGAACCGCCCTGCTGGCTGTCCCCACCCTGCTGGTTGTCGCCGCCCTGCTGGCTGTCGCCACCCTCGGCACCGCCGGAGTGGTTGTCCCCGCCCTCAGCACCACCACCGGGCTGGCTGGCTCCGCCCTCGGCGCCGCCGCCGGGCTTCGACGAGGCACCCCGGCGGCGCCACCCGTGCTGCCAGCGCCGCCGGAGCCCTTGCTGTCAGCGCCGGGGGCGGTGGAACCGCCGTCGCTGGTCTTGCCCGCGGTCTGCTGGGTGGCGGGGGTGGTCGAGTCGCTCGAGCCGGAGCCGGAGCAGGCGGCCAGACCGAGTCCGGCGGTGACGATGAGCAGTGAGGTGGCGAGGGTCTTGGCACGTGTAGCGGTGAATCGCATGAGATCTCCTTATGCGGTTGCTGGTGCAGTGTCAGTGCGGGATGGCCCGCTCTTGCGGATCCGGAGTCGCCGTCGTCCACGTCCACAGAGCTCGTGGAGGAGTCCGACGGCGCCCGTCGTGAGTGACGATCGTCATAGACGGCTATGTGGTTATTCGACAATCCCTGTTGCCGATGGCTCCGAACCTCTTTCGAGACTAGCAACAAGAAACGGACCGAAAGGGTGAATCATCGTGACAACTATCTCTAGTCTGGTGGTCATCGGACTGCTGGGAGGGCTCATCACAGGCATCTCCCCGTGCGTCCTGCCCGTACTCCCCGTCATCCTCCTCTCCGCGGGAGCACAGGGCGCACGCGGCGACGAGCAGGGGCCCGACGGCGGCCTCGCTTCCCGCTTCCATCCCTATCTCGTGGTGACCGGCCTTGTGGTCAGTTTCACGGTGTTCACACTCCTGGGATCGACCTTGCTGAGCCTGCTCCACCTGCCGCAGGACTTCATCCGATGGGTCGGAATCGTCATGCTCGCACTCATCGGCCTAGGCATGATGGTTCCGAAGGTCATGGAGGTCCTGGAACGTCCCTTTGCACGCTTCCAACGTTTCGGCGGCTCGAGAAACCCTTCGAACGGATTCCTCCTCGGCCTGGTGCTGGGGGCCGCCTACGTGCCCTGCGCCGGTCCGGTTCTCGCGGCCGTCGCTGTGGCGGGTGCCACTGGGCGGATCGGGTGCTGACACGGTGGCGCTGGCGGTGTCCTTCGCCGTCGGGACGGCGATCCCCTGCTGGCCTTCGCCCTGGCCGGGCGCGGCATCACGGAGCGGATCCGGGCCTTCCGCACTCGCCAGCGCGCCATCCGCGTCACTGCCGGCGTCGTCATGCTCGGCCTGTCCGTGGCACTGGTCCTGGACGCCCCGGCTGCTCTCCAGCGGCGTCTGCCCGACTACACGGCCTCTCTTCAGGCCCGCACCGACACCTTTCTGCACGGTGACTCCTCCTCCGAGGCCTGCCGGCCCGGATCCGCCACTGCTTGGAGACTGCGGTCCTCTGCCCGCCATCGACGGCGCAGTGGCCTGGCTCAACACTCCTGGTGAGCAGCCCCTGGCCCAGGAGGACCGTGCCGGCAAGGTCACTCTGATCGACTTCTTCGCCTACTCCTGCATCAACTGTCAGCGCTCCGTACCCGGCATTGAGAAGCTGCACCAGACCTACGTCAGGTACGGCCTGCAGGTGATCGGCGTCCACTCCCCGGAGTACGCCTTCGAGAAGGAGGTTGACAACGTGCGCGGCGGCGTCGAGCGCTTGGGCATCACCTACCCGGTGGCCGTCGACTCCAACCTGACCACTTGGACCAACTTCAACAACCACTACTGGCCCGCCCACTACCTGGCCGACGCCCAGGGCAACGTCCGCCAGACCCACGTCGGCGAGGGCGGGAGGCCACCACGGAGAAGCACGTCCGCGAGCTGCTCAAGCAGGCCAACCCGAGCGTGCTCCTCCCGGCCCCCGTCTTCTCCGATGCCGACGACGACGCGGGGCACGCGAACAGCCCCCGCACCCCGAGACCTACCTGGGCGCGGAGCCGGGCTTCCGGCTTCGCTCAGGGCGTCCCTGCAGGAGGGGCAGCATGCCTTCTCCTTCCCCGCCGGCCTCCAGGCCGACGCCTTCGCCCTGGATGGCACGTGGAGGGTTGAGCGGCAGTCCATCGCTCCGGTCGAGGGCAAAGGCCGTCTGCGCCTGTCCTACCGCGGCAAGCAGGTCAACCTCGTCGTCTCTGGAGAGGGTGATCTGACCTGGACGGTCAACGGGCCAGACCCGCACCGCCCATGTCTCCGGCGTGCCCAACGGGATGGAGCTGGTCAGCACCGACGAGTCGGGCTCGGGCGTGCTCGAGCTGGAGGCCTCGCCGGGGCTGCAGCTCTACTCCTTCACCTTCGGGTGAGGTGAGGATGAAAGAGGTGGTCTCAGGAGATGACCCGGGAGATATGGAGGAGATAGGGCAGATGATGCTGGCGACGCTGGAAGCCACCGGGACGCGTACGCCTGCACCGTCGGTCTCGCCTACCATTCCCCTGTGGCAAGCAGTATCTCGCAGCTCTGAGAGGAGGTGGATCGCGCAGGTGGCCGACGGTGACGCCGACGCCTTCGCCCGCCTCTACGACGCCTGGTCAGGTCGCCTGTTCGCGCTGATTCTGCAGATCGTCGTCGACCGTGCCCAGAGCGAGGAGGTCCTCAGGAGGTCTTCCTCGAGGTGTGGCGCACCGCCGGCGCCTTCTCCCCGGCTCGGGGCAGTGCGCGGGCCTGGCTGGTGACCCTGGCCAGGCGCAGGGCCATCGACCGGGTCCGCTCCTCCCAGTCCTCCCGGGACCGGGAGGCCGGTGGCGTGACTACATGCCCGACGTCGACCTGACGGTCCAGCAGGTTGAGGACAGGCTCATGGGGCGAGCAGGTGCGTCGGGCGCTCGAGGGCTGTCGGGGAGCCCTACCGCTCCACCATTGAGCTGGCCTACTTCACCGGCCTGACCCACCGGGAGATCGCCCGCCGCACGGGCACACCACTGGGAACGGTCAAGACACGCATCAGAGACGGAATGACACGGTTGCGACGAGAGCTGGGGGTGCAGTCATGACGGACCGCGACAACACTCACGAGGACGCCATCGACGGTGCCGCCGGTGCGCAGGGGCGCTGAGGATCCCGACAGCGCTGCCGGCGCCGACGGCACAGGTGAGGGAGCTCGACTCGGAGGTGGCGCACTGCTCGGAGCCTCACTCAGACCGGTAACCCCTCCCGCCGCGATCCGCTCCGCCCTGCTGGAGGCCGATTGCGCGTGAGCCGCAGATGGACCCGGTGGCCGGTGCCGTCATCGCCGCCTCCGACGGCGATGCGGCAGAGGCCGGCGGTGCTCCTTCCGCCGGCCCAGCCGTGGATCCTGATTCTGCCGCCGACCGTGTGGCGGGTGCGGACTCAGCAGGCTCAGTGCGCTCAGCCGACCCGTTGGATTCTGAGGACTCCGCCGTCGTGTCTCTTGATGCGCTCGCAGACGCCGCTCCGCCTGGCGCACCGGCCTGGTGCGGGCGGCCGCCGCCGTGGTCCTGCTCGGCGTGGGTATCGGCGTGGGGCGCTGGAGCGCGCGAGGCGCGGTCGATGAGGCGATGGACTCCATGGCGCCCGACCCAGCACTACGCCCATCTCAACCAGGCCCAGGACGTCCAACGGGTGACCGACACGATGCCGGACGGTCATGTCGCAACCCTCACCTGGTCGCACGACATGAGTATGACCGCGCTGACCCTGCCAGCCGCGATGAAGGAGACGGCCGGCGACCGCAGTCTCCAGGTCTGGCTCAAGGAGGAGGACCGGACTACCTCGCTGGGCGTCTATGACCCCCGGGCGGAGCCGGCTTCTCCTTCCTGGACATCATGCCCAAGCCCGGTCAGCAGATCGTCATCACCCTGGAGCCGGCAGGTGGGTCCGCCCAGCCGACGACGCCGCCACTGGTCATCCTGCGGGTGGGCGAGGACGATGGGCAGTCAGGTACCACGACCGGCTCCCCGGCCCCCGGGCCCTCGCCCAGTCCCGTCGGGGACTCCGCTTGACAGACGGGGAAAGGGAGTCGACCCATTGCTGTGATGTACACTACATCAAACTGACCCTCGAGAGGTGCTGGGAGTGCAACGCTGACGAACGTCAGTGTCGGGAGTTGATCGCCTGTTCTGACGCGGCTTCCCGCATGCACAGTCAATAGACCGTGAGGAATAGCCCTGATCGCTCGGAGTGGTCCGGAGAGAGTGGTGGACATTTTCTCATTCGTCTCCGGCAAGACGCTGTGGAAGACGCTGAAAAACTTTGTTCTCCTCTTCACTCTTTCTGTTCTGGTGCGCACCTTGATACGACATTCCGAGGTCCTATTCACCATGAGGAATCCAGTCCATGGTTGATGGCCGGTCTCGGCGCTCTTGGTTACTGGTGGTCATTACGAACTGGGCACGAAGAACAGCTGTCGATTCTGCGTCAGAAGTAGTACGGGAAAGGTGACCAGTCGGGGGTGCGGCGTTGGAGGAATGCGTCGCGCCCTTCGACGGCTTCATCGGTCATGTAGGCCAGGCGCGTGGCCTCGCCGGCGAAGACCTGCTGGCCGGCCAGGCCGTCGTCGGCCAGGTTGAAGGCGAGCTTGAGCATGCGGATGGCCTGCGGGGACTTGCTCGCCACGGTGGCCGCGTACTCCAGGGCCCGACCCTCGAGCTCGGCGTGGGGGACCGCCTCGTTGACCACTCCCAGCGCTCGGCGGTGACGGCATCGTAGGCGCGGGCCAGGAAGAAGATCTCGCGGGCGCGCTTGTCCCCGATCTGTCGGGCCAGGGCGCTGAGCCGTAGCCGGCGTCGAAGCTGCCGACGTCGGCGTCGGTCTGCTGAAGCGCGCGTGCTCGATGGAGGCCAGGGACAGGTCGCACGACGACGTTGAGGCTGTGACCGCCCGCCCGGCCGCCCAGCCAGAACGGCGGCGATGACGACCTTGGGCATGGTGCGGATGAGGCGCTGGACCTCCAGGATGTGGAGACGACCGGCCCGGGCGGTGTCGAGACGGGCCTGGGCGGCGGCGACGTCGGCCTCATGGCTGTAGGTGCCGCATCCCGCGTTACCGGTGGCCGTGGCCGGTCATTGGGCGTATCAGGGTACCTGATCCCTGCTCGTAGCGGTAACCGTCCCGGCCGCGGATGCGCTGGTCGCCGCCGGAGGAAGGCCCAGCCGCCGTCGCGCGGGGAGGGCCGTTGCCGGTGAGGATGACGGCGCCGACGTCGCCGCTCATGCGCGCGTGGTCTAGGACCCGGCAGAGCTCGTCGACGGTGCGGGGGCCGGAAGGCGTTGCGGACCTCGGGGCGGTTGAAGGCCACGCGGACCACCGGCAGGTCCTTGATCCAGGTGCCGTTCTCGAGTCGCGCGGGCAGCCTCGGTGGTAGGTGACGTCTGTGAGGGACGTCCGCCGGGGCCCCTCAGCGGCCCTCTGAGTGCCAGGCTCGGCATGGGTGAAGCCGGGCACCTCCCGCCAGCGAGCGGGGATCGAAGATCTCCGAGACGCGGCGCGGGCAGCGGGTGGGGCGGGGTGGGGTGGCGTTCATGACCTCGGCGTAGGGCGCGGCATGCCCTCCGCGCCCAGGTGGCCGGCTGCTGACTGTCCGTGGTATCGTCCTGCAGGCTCGTTGCCCAGGGCGGCGGCGATGAGCTCGGTGCGTGAGGTGTGGCCGAGGCGGTGGAGGACCTCGGAGACGTAGATGCGCACGGTGTTCTCCGAGATACCGAGCTTGCGGGCGATACGCCGGTTGGTCAGACCCTCCAGAAGACAGGTGTAGACGTCCTGGAGCCGGGGTGGCAGCTCGTTGACCAGCTCCTGGATACGAGCCTCGGCGACGGCTCGGCGTTTCTGCTCGGACTGGTAGGCGTCGACAGAGCATCCTCGTGGGGCGTGAGGACATGACCGGTTCGCCGCGGCTGGCGCGCAGGAGCGCGGCGGCGACATTCTCTGTGCTCTCATCCTTGGTGATGAACCCGTTGACGCCCTCGGCCAGGGGCATCGGTGAGCATCTCGTCGCGGCTGAAGACGGTGAACATGACAATGGGCATCCTGGGGAAGCGCTCATAGATCGCTCTGGCCGTCCGGGCGCCGTCCATATTCGGCATGTCGCTGTCCAGCAGGACGACGTCGATGGGCTGCTGCCCGGTCATAAGCAGACTGATGGCCTGCCGCCCAGAGGCCGCGGCGACGACGGTAATGGCCCGCTGTGATCGAGCTGCTCGGCGAAGGTGGTACGGATGAGAGGATCGTCGTCGACGATGAGGACTCGCAGGGAACGCAGGGTGTGACTAGGCATAAAGCGACTCCGTCCGGCGGTGAAATGAGGGATCTCGCATTAGTGGCTGGTATGGCGGTCTCGCTCCGGGGAGACTGGCAGAACGGTCCAGGAGGTTCCGATCCGGTTGGAGCTCAGCGACCCTCCGGCATTCTCGAACCGGTCCTGAAGCGCCAATAAACCGTACCCTCCGTGCATCTCCTCGGGGACCTTCTGCTCCCGCCAGGGTGAGCTGCAGCTGATGAAGAGGGTGTCCCGCTCCTGCTCCACGAAGAGGGAGACCAAGTCACACGGGGAGTTGTACTTGAGGGCGTTGAGGGTGTTCTCGCGGATGAAGGCGACCAGAGCCGGCCGGGCTCGGAGCGGTGCAACGAGGGAATCCTCTCGATACCGTCGAGGTCTGCGTCGAGGACGATCTCACGCTGAGCCAGCGTGGAGGCGCTGGACTCGACGATCTCCTGAAGAGTGGGCTCCTCCTTGGGCGGTCCCTGGGAAATGGCGAGGTTGTGGATGAGGAGGCGTAGGTGGGTGAGGGCCTGCTGGGTGCGGTCCTGGAGGTCGAGCATGCGATCGCGGTCGTCGCCGTGGGGGAGTCTGATGGAGCGGGAGATGATGAGCATGCGGGTGAGATCAGCGGCCAGGTCGTCATGGAGGCTGTCAGCAATGTCGGCGCAGCTGCTGAATGAGTTCGGCAGCGATTTCCTGGAGCGTTCCGCCTCCCGCTGCATCTCCTCGAGGCGTTCTTTGGCGCTGCGAATAAGAATGCTGATAGATGCGCAGAATATAGTCCATAATAATGTTAGAATCGTTGTTCCGGCAACTGGAAGTCCGGATATAATTTGCGCTAGAATGAAGAGGAAGAGGTGGATGAAAGTCAGTTTTATTTTGTTGGCTACCAGGAGGTCGATGGTGATTACGTAAATAAGGGTCCATGCCCAAACTGGATGAATTCCTGAGCTGTGAACGTACTCATTAAAACAATAGAGAAACAGGCTGCCCTCGATACGTCGATCTTTTTACGCAAAGCATATAGAATGAAGGTAAGAGTTGAAGGGTTTCACACAGTGCGAGCTCATTGATGTTGATGCCATATGTGAGTATGTGATGATATCTCAAAATAACAACAAATACGACGAGTCAACATAGGACAACTCGCCTCAGGTGTGGTAGGAATCTGCGATACCGCACCCATAGTATCGAAAGGAGGTTGTCTGTCTGCATTTCCTTAAGGTGAAGAGAAGTGTTGTTGGAGATCTGTATGTTCACCGGCGTTAAAATCGTGACCCCTAAGGAGCTGAGGGGTCACGATAGTCAATGTCATCGTTTGAACCACCAGCTCCTTGATCTATCGCATATTGGTGAGGGTGCCGAAGATGCACCCAGTCGTACTACGGCTGGCCGAAGGTGTTCTCTGAGTCGTCCTGCTGTGCGGGGCTGGCGGCCGGAGCTGCGCTGGCTGGTGCAGTGAAGCCTGCCAGGAGGAGGGCAATAAGGGAGAGACGGGCGACTATTTTCACTGTGGGAACTCCTGTCTTGGGGAGATGCGTTGAGCAATTTATCTTACCATTCTTGCGGTTTGCGACAAGTATGCATCTTTGACGCCCCAGTTGATTCGCTGCTCAACAAAAGGCGTCGGGACGGAGTGGGTCTCCGCTCTCCCAGTCGCCTGCGCAGGACACGCGCGGGTCGCCTCCTCCGCCTCCCGCTACCCTGTGATCATGACGCAGACCGGTGAGACCGCCAGCCGCCCCTTCATCCCCGTAGCCGACGGCGGGGGGCGAGTCGACTCCGAGACCGGCGCCCTGCGCGAGGTGATCGTCCACCGGCCCGGCGGGGAGATCGCCCGCCTGACCCCCATCAACGCCGACTCCCTGCTCTTCGACGACGCCCTCAACATTCCCCGGGCGCAGGCCGAGCACGACGCCTTCACCGCCATCCTCCGTTCCGAGGGCGTCATCGTCCACGACTTCCGCGAGCTGTTCACCGAGGTTCTCGCCGTCCCGGGCCCGCGGCCTCGTGCTGGACGAGGCTGTCGGCCCTCGACGTCGTCGGCGTCTCAGCCTCCGAGCTGCTCATCGACTACTTCCAGTCCCTGCCCGACGCCGAGCTCGCCGAGGTGCTCCTGGCGAGGCATCACCCGCACCGAGCTGCGTGAGCGACTCAGCTCGGCCGACGGGCGAGACCTCTTCTCCTCCACCTACCTGTCCACCCTGGAGGGGCAGTTCGTCGTCACCCCCTGCCCAACCTCCTCTTCACCCGTGACACCTCCGCCTGGCTCTACGGCGGGTCTCCGTCAACTCCATGGCCCTGGGCCCCGCCGGCGCGAGGCCGTCGGCTACGAGGCTGTCTATCGCCACCACCCGCCTTCGCCCCCGCCTGGCCGAGCTCGGCGGCTCCACCGACCCGGCCGCCCGTCTGTGGCGCGAGCAGCGGCGGGTCTCGGCGGCCTCCACCATCGAGGGCGGCGACTTCCAGATCCTGGGCAACCGGACCCTCGTCATGGGGCTCACCCACCGCTCCACCGCCGCCGGCGTGGGCGCTCGCTCCAGCTCTTCGAGGCCGGGGTGGCGGACCGGGTCATCGGCGTCCCACATGCCCGACGCCGCCTTCACCCAGCTCGAGGCCGTCATGCACCTGGACACCCTCACGACCAAGGTCAGCCCCGACACCTACCTGCGCTTCCCCGGCTCACCGAGGTCACCACCGTGGAGATCGAGCCCGGAGAAGCGGGCAGGGCCCTCAAAGGTAACGGTCCACGACGGCTCCGAGATGGACGCTGTCCTCGCGCGCGCCGCCGGCATCGACCCTTCCGCGTCATCAGCCCCGGTGCCTCCGGTGAGGCTGAGGCCCCTGCGCGAGCTCGCCCGCGACTCCTGCAACGTCGTCGCCCTGGCGCCCGGACGGGTCATCGGATACGCCCACAACCAGCGCGCCAACGACGCCCTGCGCAAGGCCGGCATCGAGGTCGTCGAGACCCCCGGCGTCGAGCTCGTGCGCGGACGCGGCGGCTCGCACTGCATGACCTGCCCCGTCACCCGCGACGCCGTGTGAGCGCTGCCGCCGGTCAGCAGCCAGCCGGCAGGCCCCGGGCCCGGCCTGGTCACGATCGTGGCGGCCTGCTCGGCCTCCTGCTCGCGATCCCGGTAGGCCTGGAGCCACCGCGAGGCGAGAGTCCCCGGCGTCATCGGCCGGAACGAGGGGCGTACACCGACCCGCCCCACCCGGCACCGAAAGGAGGCGCCGATGGCCCCATCCCACGGGCCAGGGACGCCATGAGCCGGGTCTGCGGCACCTGGTTGCGCAGCCCCCTGGTCGGCCAGCGCCTGGGGAGCGCTCCAGGACCTCGCCGATGCCGGGATCTGCCGCGGCGATCAGCCGGGCGCCGGCCGGGCACCAGCACGAGTGACTCGATGAGGAACTGCTCGATCCTCTCCTGCTCGTCAGCCGGGCTGCACAGCCCCAGCAGGTCCCTGCAGCGCGGGATCTGCGGCCCGTCTGCTCGCCGGTGGCGTCCCCGACCAGGTGCCGGACCGCGCCGGCCAGGGAGGCATCGGCGCGCCCGGTGGCCCTGGTTCCACCTGGCCAGCACCGACTGGACGAGTGCTCGGTCCCGCGGTTGTAGTCCTCCAGGGGCCGCGCCGGTCTTGTGCGCCAGCACCCGCTCACCGATGACGAGTGCCCACTGGGCGAGGGAAAGGGAGGCTCTGCTCGATGCGCATCGGGTCGAAGCCGGCCAGGAGCAGCCGGTCCCGGGCGCCGCACAGCATGCCGGTGTGGTCCTCGCTGCCACCGTGGGTGCCCACCCCGCTGGTCCCCGGCAGGTCCGCCAGCTCCGTCCGCCCTCCACGGCGGCGAGGTAGCCGGCCGGGACAGCCGGTCGGGCATCGCCTCGATCCACCGAGGATCCCGGTCCCAGCCATTGAGGGATGGCCAGGGTCAGGGCCGTGGCGCACACGAGCGCGAGGACGAGCTCATCCCGGAGGCCGGCGGCAGGTCGGGAGATGGACACATGGGCCGCCGCTCCGGCCCCTGAAGTTGAGGGTGAGGCGGTCCAGCACCGTCTGAAGGTAGTGCCCCCAGTGGCCCGGCTCCAGGCGGGGTCCACCCCGGGCGCGCAGGGTGATGGGGATCGCCGCCGTCGGTGGTGGCGGTCAGGGACGACTGCGGTCTCCCGAGCGCGGTGCGCACGCGCCGTGATCGCCCGGTCGACGGCGCCGACCAGGACCGAGCCGCCGGCGTAGTCGGTGTGCTTGCCCAGGACCTCGACGCGCCCGGCACCCTCCAGCGCGACTCCTCGGGCGCCTCACTCTTTCACTGACCACTCTTCCTGGTTCACAGGGACACCTCCACTCGGTCAGGCGGGCCTCGACCTCGGCGATGTCCTCGCGGCGCGACAGGTCCAGGACCGCACCGGTGGCGGGGAGGACCGACACCGGGCCGCGCAGGGCGCGCACGGCGTCGACGATCTCCAGCTCGCCGCGCGGGGGGTGATCCGGCGGCAGGCGGTGAGATCTCGGCCGTGAAGCCGAAGGCGTTCATCGACACCAGGGGCGTGGGGCCCGGCGGCCCGGACCGCCTCGCGGAGGGCTTCTCGACGATCTCCTCCAGCAGTCCGTCGCGGGCTCGCACGAGCGCGAAGGCGGCGATCCGCTCCGCGGGGATGTTGGAGTCGGTCACGAGCGCGGCGCGGTCGAAGCCAGCCAGCGCGTTGCCCCGGTGACGGGCCAGGTCGCGAGCGCCCGGCGGGGTAGTAGTTGTCCCCGTTGACCATGAGGAAGGGCTCCCCGCCCACGGCCGACTCGGCGGACAGGACGGCGTCGGCCGTTCCCAGGGGCTCGGCTTGGACGGCCAGGTCGATCGTGAGCCGCCTGAGCTCCAAGGAGTCGATGTGACGGCGGAAGTCCTCGTGCTCAGGGCCGACGACCAGGACGGCCCGCTCGATCCCGGCGTCGGCCAGGGCCGCCAGGCCGTAGTCGATGAGCCGGTGCCCGCCGATGGGCATGAGGGGCCTTGTAGCCGCTGGCGGCAGCGGCCTGCTGGGAGGTCAGGCCGGGAACCGGCCGGGCCGGCCGCCCGCATGCGGGTCCCCAGCCCCAGGCCAGGACGACGGCGGTACGGGTCCGGTCCGCTGCGTCAGTCATCGCGTCAGTCATGTGGATCCTCTCCTCCTGCTCGTCTCAGGCGTCCAGGCCGTAGTGGCCCGCGACGGCGGTCGCGGTCGTCCGGGCCTCGTCACCGGTGGACATCTCGGCGAAGACCCGAAGGAGCGGCTCGGTGCCCGAGAAGCGGATCGTCACCCAGCCGCCGCCCGTGAAGTAGACCTTGCAGCCGTCCTCCTACGAGACGCGCTCGACGTCGTGGGCGAAGGCGGAAGATCGTGGGCGCAGAAGATACGCTCCCTCCAGCTCGGCGTCCCCGGCGTCGAAGCGTCGGCGCAGGATGTCGATGCACTCCTCCAGGGCGGCGGTCTCGTCGCGCACCGTATCGTCTGGCGGATACACCGAGGTCAGCGCTTCCGGGCCGGAGCGGGTCTCCCAGCAGCCGCGTCGTCCGCACCGGCACAGCAGGCCCTCGGGCTCCACGGGCATGTGCCCGACCTCGCCGGTCGAGGCCCAGCCAGCCCCGGAGGTGGCCGTCGGCGATGATGCCCGCACCGATGCCCCTCCCCACCCGACAGGTAGAGCAGATTGCGTACCCCGGGCCGGCGCATGGCGTTCGTAGGTGGCCAGTGCGGCGAGCTTGGCGTCGTTCTCCAGCGTGATGACGGGGACGTCCCGGCCGGAGCCCGTGCGGCGGGCGATAGCATCGCGAACCTTGTCCACCAGGGCGACGTCGTACCGCCCCAGGGTGGAGGGAGTAGCGCACGGTGTCATTGGCGTAGCCGATGATCCCGGATTGAGCCAGGACGATTCCCGGAACCGTCGTCCCCTGCCGTGTCAGCTGATCCAGGGCCTGGGACAGCATGGCCGCCACGTGCTCGATCATCCTGTCGGGGTGGCGTCCGGTGTCGCCGACGAGCTCGAGGCTGCGCAGGATGAGCGACATGTTCGAGATGCGCACATCGGCGTGAGCCCTGGGACCCTGTGCCTGCGGGCCTCTGAGGGATTCCCTGGGGCCCGCCCCGTCCGCCGGGGTCCATCCTGCAGCCGGCACGCCGGTCTCCTCCGTTGGTTGGCTCGCTGAGTTGCGATCGCGCCCCTCAGCCTAGTGATTCGCAAGGACGGGCGGCCTTGGTTCGCAGGGAGATCCGCGTGATCGGTGACTGCCCGCTCACATCCCGCCAGCAGATGCGGCCGGGTGGGTAGGCGATCTTCATGCTGATCACCGTCCTGGAGACAGCAGGATCGGAACCCAGAACGAAATGTGATTATATTCACTTACAGTCGTCTTGAAGAGTTCCAGTTGCAGATGCTCGAGTTGTTGGTTATGTGCCAGGCCTGTAGTCCTGATGAGCATGGCCTGTGCGAGTTCTCGTTATCCGTGGTCATTTCAATCATTTCTGGTGTTGCGAAGCGGTGGGGTCCGCCTCTGCGTCCGAGGGTGATCTCCGCCCCGCCTTCCAGGCGTGTCCCCGGCCACGCCCTCAGGCGTGTCAAGGCCTGAGGGCCTGCAAATCAACAATTTGTACATACCGTCAAATTGACCACCTGAATGCTCCGCAGCACTATAAAACGGGCTTGCGGCCGCCTGGAGGCCCTGAAGTGGGCGACACAACTCGCCTCCGGATCCTCGCGGCGCAGGCCCAGGAGCTAGATCGCGAGGAGTGCTGTGAAAGTCATAGAGGCCAACCATGTCTACAAGGTCTTCGGGCGGCGACCGTCCGACGGCGTCAAGAAGCTTAAAGCCGGCAGGACGCGGGACGAGCTGAGGAAGTCGGGGCAGACCGCGGCCGTCATCGACACGTCCTTCGACGTTGACAAGGGCGAGATCTTCGTCGTCATGGGGCTGTCGGGCTCAGGCAAGTCCACGCTCATCCGCATGGTCAACGGCCTGCTGCCCATCACGTCGGGAAGCATGACCCTCTACGGGGAGGACCTGGCCGATATCTCCAAGCCGAAGCTGCGCGACCTTCGCCGCGAGCGCGTCTCCATGGTCTTCCAGAACTTCGCCCTCCTGCCGCACCGGACGGTGGGGGAGAACGCAGCCTACGGTCTGGAGATCCAGGGCGTGAGCCGCTCCGAGCGTGAGCGCCGGGCCGAGGAGGCCCTGTCCATGGTTGGCCTCGAGGGGTGGGGCGGCTACAAGCCGGGCGAGCTTTCCGGCGGGATGCAGCAGCGCGTGGGCCTGGCCCGCGCCCTGGCCGCTGAGACCGATATCCTGCTCATGGACGAGGCCTTCTCCGCACTCGACCCGCTGATCCGTCGCGAGATGCAGGACCAGCTCATCGACCTCCAGGGTAAGCTCGGCAAGACCATCCTGTTCATCACGCACGACCTCAACGAGGCCATGCGGCTGGGGGATCGGATTGCCATGATGCGTGACGGACGCGTCGAGCAGGTCGGCACCGCCGAGGAGATCCTGCGCGACCCTGCCTCCGACTACGTTTCGCGGTTCGTGGCCGACGTCGACCGCACCCGGGTGCTGACGGCCGGCTCCATCGCCGAGCCCCGTACGCCGTCCTGGGCTCGGACCGCAGCCCGCGCGCCGCCCCAAGCTTCTGCGGGAGAACCAGCCCCCGTGGCTGCTGGTGCAGAACCGTGACCGGACTCCTTTCGGATACGTCTGGGAGGACGACGTCGCCCGTGCGGTCAAGGAGGGCTCCGACGTCCTTCCGCAGTCCACGATCCACGAGATGCCCGTGGTGTCGCACTCGACTCCGATCAACGAGTTGTTCGCTCATGCCGCGCAGCACGCCGCCCCCATCGTCGTCGTCGACGACGCCGGGCCACATCTCCGGCGTCATCCGCGTGTCACTCTGCTGGCGGCCATCAGCGAGCAGAGCCTGGACGTGAGTGCCACCAGCGATGACGTCCCCGACAGCGTCGAGCGGGACGCTGCGGCGGGGCAGACCGATGAGCAGGCCGGAGAGGCCAGTGAGACCACCGAGGCCGAAGGAGCCGACGCCTGATGATTCCCGTGCAGACCTTCATTCCCAAAGATTCCTCTGGGCAAGACGGTCGAGGTCCTCATTGACTGGATCCAGAACCATCTTCACGGCCTTCTCGCGGCGATTTCCCAGGCCGGGACCTCGGTCAACGACACCCTGGTGGACGTGCTTCTGGCTGTGCCGCCGCTCCTCATGGTGATCGTCTTCGCGCTCATCGCGTGGATGGCGAAGTCGTGGAGACTGGCCCTGGGGACGGCCGTCACCTTCCTGCTTGTCATCTCCCTGGGGCAGTGGGAGAACGCGATGGAGACGCTGGTCCTGGTCACCATCGCCACCCTGACCGCTCTCGTCTTCGCCATTCCTCTGGGGATCTGGGCTGCCCGCAACAAGTACGTCAGCGCGATCATCCGTCCGGTCCTCGACCTCATGCAGACGATGCCCGCGTTCGTCTACCTCATCCCCCTCGGTCTTGTTCTTCTCCATCGGTGTGGTCCCCGGCATGTTCGCCACGCTCATCTTCTCCATGCCCCCCGGGGTGCGGATGACCGAGCTGGGCATCAAGCAGGTGGACAAGGAGACCGTCGAGGCGGGGCGCTCCTTCGGTGCGACCGACTGGCAGATCCTCCGCGGCATTCAGCTGCCACTGGCCGTTCCCACCATCATGGCCGGCGTCAATCAGGTCATCATGCTGGCCCTGTCGATGGCCGTGATCGCGGGCATGGTCGGTGCTGACGGCCTGGGCAAGGAGGTCGTCAACGCCCTGTCCACCATCGACATCGCCAAGGGCACCGAGGCGGGACTGTCCATCGTGTTCCTGGCGATCTTCCTGGACCGGGTGACCGCGGCTCTCGGAGCGCCGCGTGAGGAGGTTCGTTGCTCTCACTCATCAGAAGCGGTGACCCATGACTCGACGACGCTTTTTCCGCCCCGTCCTCACCGGCGCCGGGCGCACATCGAAGGAACGCCATGCAAACCTCCCGCCGCACGTTCACCACCGCCCCTCGCCTCTCTGACGGCAGCGGGCGCCCTGTCCGCCTGCGGTAAGAGCTCCGGCGGGGAAAACGGCTTCGGCTCGGTTTCGTTCCGTCCTGGAGTGATGGCCTCGTCCGACCCACCTGCTCAAGACTCAGCTGAGAAGGCCGGTTACCAGATCAAGCTGACCGACCTGAGCGAGGCCGGACCGCTCTACGCGGGGGCTGAGCCAGGGGCGGTCGATCTCTATCCTCTGCGTGGCCGGACGTCACCCACAAGGACTACATGGACAAGTACCGCAAGTACATCGAGGACCTGGGGAGCTACTACGACTCAGCCAAGCTGTGCTGGTCAGTCCCCGACTACTCGGAGATGACCTCGATCGAGGACATCAAGCCCCACGCCTCCCAGATCGACAACCGGATCGTCGGCATCGAGTCGGGGTCCGGCCTGGTCAAGGCCTCCGAGGGAAGGTGATTCCGGCCTACGGACTGCAGGACATGAAGTTCCTGACCTCCTCGACCGCGAGCATGCTCACCGAGCTCAAGAAGGCCGTTGACGCCAAGAAGGAGATCGTTGTCACCCTGTGGCACCCCTTCTGGGCGAACACGACCTTCAACATGCGCGACCTAGAGGACCCCAAGAACGCCTTCGGAAAGGGGGAGGGGCTCCACTTCCTAGGACGCGAGGGGTTCGCTCAGGACTATCCCGAGATCGCCTCATGGCTCGGCTCCATCAAGATGGATGAGGCCACCTACGGCAACCTCGAGGACCTCGTCGTCAACACCTACGGCGAGGGGCAAGGAGGACCAGGCCGCCATCGCCTGGTCTCAGAAGTACCCGCAGTACGACTTCAAGAAGTCCTGACGCCTGCGGTCGCAGGCCCGCCCTGAGCGTGGTTCTCAGGGGCGGCTCCTGACACGCCCGTGATCCCGCCGTCGACATGCTCGACGGCGGGGTCGCTGTCGAGTCAAGGAGTCTCTTCCGATGGGGAGCCCTACTCCTCGATGCGGTTCCCGTCCTCGTCGAGGTAGTAGCCCTCGTCGTCGATCGGGTGGAGGGTCATCCGGCCGTCAGCGATCTCCTCGGTGAAGTGCTCCCGGGTCATGAGGCGGGTCTGTCGGCCACGCTCCCTCATCTCCTCGTGGGACATCGCGGTCTTCCACGGCTGTTCCAGCGCGCAGGTCGAGACGATGGAAACGATCCACGTTAGAGCGGTGAGGGGGATGAGGAGTACCGGAGCGAAGAGCATCGCCGCGACCAGCGCCCCCGGCGGCGGGGAAGATGATGGCAGCGGCGACTCTTTCGGCCCTGCTCATGTCGTTGGTCCGCAGGATACGCATGGTCAGGCGCATCGAGGAGGCGTCGAGGGTCTCGCGTACCGCGGTGGCCGGGATGGCGAATCCTGTGATCTGGTCGGAGGTGAGCCCGGGTGGGTGAGAGCGGACCAGATGGCCACCGCGGCTCCGACGACGAGTGCTCCGAAGACCCCAGGAAGACTCTTTCCTGCGACGACCCCGACAGGGGGACGGCCGGTGTCCAGCGCCGGTGGTCCGACGCGTGAGCGATGCTGCGCGCGCTCATGTGCTCCTCCTACCGCTTCGCAGCCCACGGGTGACGCACCCTCACCCTAACAAGGCTGTGATCGTCGTCCCAGTTGATGTCTGTCGAGGTGGTGAGGACGTGCTGCTCCACGGGCGCTGACTCAGTCTGCGGCGGTGCCTCGACGGCTACGGCGCTGTATGAGCCAGTGCGACCCGTCTGAGCTCGGGGAGGAACCTGCGGCCGTCGCGGAAGTCGGCGGTGACGTACTCCGGCGGGATCGGCTGGGGCTGGTGGATGCGCTCCTGGGCGGCGTCGTATCCGAGCGAGGTGTCCCACGGCCTCTCGACCATGGCGACGAGGCCATGAACGGCAGCCACGTGAGAACCGTCAGCGCCGTCGTCGACGCCGGGGCGAGGAGGCGGGCGGCCAGGAACCCGGCTACCGCTGGGCAGAGCACGGCAACGAGGGTCAGCAGCAGGCCGTGAGCGTCCCGGGAGCGCCAGGCCCGCATGATGAGCCGGTGCGCGGAGGCGTCGATGACCTCGCGCACAGTCACCGCCACCAGGGAGAACAAGAGTGCTCGGCCGATCCCCAAACCCGCCCCGGTCATCGCGGACCAGGCCAGCACGATGACCGTCAGCCCGATGACTCCAGGCACTCCGAGAACCAGGCGGCCCACCACCATCGCTGAGATGGGGGTGACGGGCCTCCAACGACCATGCTCTGTGTCGCCCCGTCCTGTACTGCCTTCGATCATGTCGTCCCTTCTGTCCGGGGCCCTTCTGTCCGGTCTGATCGTGAATTCAACCGTTCGAGCCATTCTACAAAGCCTGTGGAAGGCGTCTCGCACCAACGGCTGTGGTCGGTGTCGGCGTGGGGCGTGCCTTACCATCATCCCGGCTCACCGCACTGAAAGGACCCCTATGACCGCGCTCGCCGCACCCGACTCCACCGTCCTCGCCGGCCTCCAAGGGCCGCAGCTTCCTCAAGGAGCCTCGACTTCGCGCCCGCAGAGTGGATGGCGCTCATCGAGCTGGCCGCCCAGCTCAAGGCGGCCAAGAAGGCCGGCCAGGAGGAACGCCGCCTGGCGGGCAGGAACATCGCTCTCCTCTTCGAGAAGACCTCGACGCGCACCCGCTGCTCCTTCGAGGTCGGCTCGCACGACCAGGGAGCCCACGTCACCTACCTGGACCCGTCGGGCTCCCAGATGGGCCACTAAGGTCCGTGGCGGACACCGCCCGGGTTCTGGGGCGCATGTTCGACGGCATCGAGTACCGCGGCGACAAGCGGTCCAAAGGTCGAGGGCTCCCGCCCTGTCCGGGGTGCCGGTGTGGAACGGCCTGACCGACGAGTGGCACCCCACCCAGATGCTGTGCGACTCCCTGACCATGCTGGAGCACGCCGGCAAGCCCGCCGGCGAGATCTCCTACGCCTACGTCGGCGACGCCCGCTTCAGCATGGGCCGCTCGCTGCTGGTCAACGGTGCGCTCCTGGGCGCCGACGTGCGCATCGTGGCCCCCAAGGGCTGTGGCCCGATGAGGAGTGCGTCGCGGCGGCCCATCGGGTCGCCGAGTCCACCGGCGCCCGTATCACCCTGACCGAGTCGGTCGAGGAGGGTGTCGCCGGCGTCGACTTCGTCCACACCGACATCTGGGTCTCCATGGGCGAGCCCAAGGAGGTCTGGGACGAGCGCATCGCCATGCTGCGCCCCTATCAGGTCAATACCTCGCTTATGGCGATCGCCGGCCCCCAGGCCAAGTTCATGCACTGCCTGCCCGCCTACCACGACCGCAACACGACCGTGGGTGAGGAGATTTTCCAGGCCACCGGTATGGATGGCGTCGAGGTCACCAACGACGTCTTCGAGTCGAGGCCTCCATCGTCTTCGACCAGGCCGAGAACCGCATGCACACCATCAAGGCAGTCATGGTCGCCACCCTGGGCGACTGACCGGCGAGCCGGACCGGGACGGGGTGGGGCCCTGATCGACGACGTCGGACGGAATCCGTCAGACGTTTGTCGAGGTGGGGCCCGCCACCCTTGTCCCGGTTTCATCATGTTGATTGAAGATCGTGCGTATTCTGTCCCAGTGAGTCCGGACCATCAGCATGCCAGCGGCGAGATCGACATCGCCGCTCTTCATGCGCAGGACTCCACCGGTCTGCTGGACCGGATCGACCGCGCCGTGGTCTGGGACATCCCCTGACGACGCCGTTTCGCGGTATCACCCGCCGCGACGGTGTCCTGCTCCACGGCCCCGGCGGCTGGGGCGAGGTCGCGCCGTTCTGGGGACTACGGGTCGGAGGCCAGCGCGCCCTGGCTCGCATCCGGGCTGTCCCAGGCCCTGAGCAACTCCGTCCTGCCCGCTACCGCGAGACCATCCCCGTCAATGTGACGGTCCCCGAGATCGGCGCCCAGGAGGCGGCCGAGGTGGTGCGCGCCTCCGGGGCCAGAACCGCCAAGGTCAAGGTCTCCGGCAGCCGAGAGCAGCGCTCCGCCGACCTGGCTCGCCTCGAGGCGGTCCGCTCGACCCTGGGTCGTTCAGGGGAAGGTGCGCATCGACGTCAACGGGGCCTGGGACCTGGAGACCGCTCGCGAGAACCTTCCACGGATGGACCGGGCCGCGGGCGGGCTGGAGTACGCCGAGCAGCCCTGCGCCACCGTCTACGACCTGGCCGACCTGCGCCGCGCCGTCGACGTCCCCATCGCCGCGGACGAGTCCATCCGGCTGTCGGCCAACCCGCTGGAGATCGTCCACCGGCGCGCGGCCGACGTCGCTATTCTCAAAGATCGCCCCGCTGGGCAGAGTGCACCGGGCCCTGGACATGGCCGAGCGTCTCGGGCTACCGGCGGTCGTCTCCTCCGCCCTGGACACCTCTGTAGGCATCATGGCCGGCGCCACCCTCGCCTTCAGCCTGCCGACCCTCAGCCACGCCTGCGGTCTTGGTACCGCCCGCCTGCTGACCCGGGACGTCGCCGAGCCCAGCGTCCTCCCCAGCAACGGGGCCCCTACGCGTCGATGACGCCGCGCCCGTCTCCGAGCGCCTCCTGAACGAGGCCAAGGCGGGCCCCTACCTCACCAAGCACTGGCAGACGCGCCTGCTGCACCTGGCCGGGGCCCTGCACGCCCGCCGCCAGCGCGAGGCCCGCGACCCGAGCCGGGCCGTCGCCGGGCTGCCGCTGTAGAACCCGCTGATCGGTGCGGGAGCCCCGCCGAACTGTGACGAATCGCTGCGGAGCACGGGCCGGACGCTCTCGTATCCTCACCCCTGTGACCGACTCCCAGGTGCCCGAAGCTCCCGCCCGCCCTGGCCCGACGCCCGCAGCATCGTGGTCGCCCTCCTGGCCGAAGGCGTCAGCGAGGTCGTCCTGTGCCCGGGGTCGCGCAGCTCCGCTGGCGGACGCCCTGGCCGACGCCGCCGATGCCGGGGCACTCGCTCTGCGAGTCGTTCTCGATGAGCGCAGCGCCGGCTTCATCGCACTGGGCGCCGCCCGCGCCCACGCCCTGGCCAGGGCGCAGCCGGTGCGCCGCCGTCGTCACCACCTCGGGACGGCCGTCTCCAACCTCCACCCGGCCGTCAGCGAGGCCGACGCCGCCGGGGTCCCCTGCTCGTCATCAGTGCCGACCGGCCCCACGAGTTGGTCGGCACCGGCGCCAGCCCAGACCACTGAGCAGATCGGTCTTCTCGCCCCGGCCCTGCGCCTGGCCGTCGACCTGCCCGCCGACCTGTCCTGCGACCTTGGCGGTGACGCGGCCCACGCCGCCATCGCCGGGCAGGTGTGCCGCGCCGTCGCCGCGGCCACCGGGACCCCTCAGCCGAGACCCTGGTCCCGCCCAGATCAACGCCCGCTTCCGCCCGCCCCTGGCGGTGAGCGACGGGCGCCGGCGGCTGTGCCGCTCCCGACGCCGTCGACGGCTCACGTAGTGCGGGGCGCCGAGCCGCTACGCAGGTTCCCAGGGGCATCGAGCAGGTCGACCGCAACCGACCGGACGGGGACGCCCGGGTGTCGTCGTCGCCGGGGATACCGCCCGTCCCGCCGTCGGCGCCCTGGCCAGGACCGTGGCCGAGCTCCTCGACTGGCCGCTTCTGGCCGACCCACGTCCCATGCCCGCAGTGGCCCCAGGCCCTGACCCGCTACGCCGAGCTCCTGGCCACCGGACCGGGACGAGATCTCGTTGAGCAGGCCGGACACCTCATCGTCGTCAGCCACCCCAGCCTCAGCCGATCCATCACCGCGCTCCTGGGGCGTGATGACCTGGAGATCACTCGTCCTGACCGAGCGTGCCCGGTGGACCGACGTCTCCGGGTGCGCCGACCGCGTCATCCCCCTGACGGCACCGGGCTCGCCCCGCCGAGGAGGTCGGCTCCCGGGCGGCCCGCCTGATCGCCGGCCTCGGCCTGATGCGGGCCGACGCCGCCTGGACCGCGGCCTGGCGCGGGCCGTCGCGGACCTGCCCGAGCCGGAGCGTCCCGGCAGTGCCGACGCCGTCGCGAACGCCGCGGTGAGTGCCGTGTGGGAGGCGAGTCTGGCGCCCGACGCCCCCGCCCTGCTGGTCGGCTCCTCGATGACGGTGCGTCGCCTCGACCGCCTCGCCCGTCCCGCGGATGCGGCCCGAGGGCCACCGCCAACCGCGGCCTGGCGGGAATCGACGGCACCATCGCCACCGGTATCGGACTGTGGATGGCCTCGGGCAGGCCGGTTCGTGCCGTTATGGGAGATCTCGCCTTCCTGCACGACGCCATGTCAATGGGAGAGGGAGTCCGTGAGGCGAGGCCGACCTTCAGGTTATCGTCGTCGCCGACGGCGGAGGAACGATCTTCTCCCACCTCGAGTATGCCCGCACCACGGCATCCGGTCGGTTCGAACGCCTCTTCGCCGCCCCGCAGTGTGCGAGTATTTCTGCACTGGCCACCGCCCTGGGGGCTCGTGTCGGCATCCCCGAGGATGCCGCGGCCCTCTCAGACGCTCCTGGCAGAGCCGGTCGAAGGCCTCAGCGTCGTCGTCTGGGCGGTCGAGGATGCGCATGCTTCACGCTGAGACAACATGAACGACGATAGAGATAGACACCACCGCGCACGATGAGATCCGTAGGGGGCGATGCGTCGGCTCACTCCGGGCCCGCGCCCTCCGTCTCAGCGCGCTGCGATACACCGGTTACACGATCCACAGCAGAGCCTCAGGAAATAGTCGGAAACGGCGCAGAGCCCTGATGTTGTCTACCTGCGGACCTGGACAGGGCACACGGCCCGAGGAGGAACACACAGATGAGCGGATACGACGAGACGAACCTGAGGGCCTACCGGCCCGCTGAGCCCGGACAGGCGGCGAGGGCAGTCACGACCGGTGTCGGCTCCTGTCCGCGTTGAGCCAGGGCGGACTCGGCCGCAGCGCCTCCGGCAGTGAGCCAGAGCGTGCCCCCGCACCACGGCCGGCTATGCGAGGATCTGTCACAGGCCTACGGCGCCGGCGCTCTCCCAGGACGCACCGGCCCTGCCTGGGCCGCTCGGCCGTGGCCGAGCGGGCGCACGAGTACACCCAGCAGCTGCCCGCGGACCAGGCCACGTCGCAGATGCCCCGCCGACCAGCCGACGTCTGTCCCAGCGCCGCGTCCAGCAGCAGGGCAGCAGCACGCGCACTACCCCCAGGGCAGCAGGCGCCCCATCAACCAGTCAGCCTCCCAGCAGTGGCCCCACCCGCCAGCAGGCCCACCTCGGCTCGCCCCACGACGAGCGTCTCCGACGACGCCCGGTGGCTGCGCTCGGCCGGCGCTGGGAGTCCTTTCTACGCGACCTCGAGACGTCACCGGCAGCGAGAGCGGTCAGCGGCACCGGGGACCGGGATGGTCCGCCCTGGTCGCTCCCGTGGTGGTCGCCTGCTCACCGCTGGGGGCCGGCGGTGCCAGTAGGAGCGATCAAGGCTCTCGACGCCCGGGACGGCGGCGCGTCACAGCGCTCCTCGGCCGCCCCCACCGCGATCGCCACCGGAGACACGACCAAGACCGTCAACAGCGCCGGCGGCCCCGACTGGAGGCCGTCTCGGCCGCGGGATGTCCAACGCTCGTCGTGTCCATCGCCATCGCCACGGACAAGGGCACCGCCTCGGCTCGGCGTCATCTTCGACAAGGAGGGGCACATCATCACTAACAACCACGTGGTGGCCAGCGCCTCGCAGATCCAGGTGACGCTGGCCTGACGGCCGCGTCTACGAGGCCGAGACCACCGGTACCGACCCCGCTACCGACCTGGCGGTCATCCAGCTCAGGACGCCCTCGACGACTCACGCGTCGCCCAGCTCGGGACTCCGACAAGCTGACCACCGGGGCAGGACGTCGCGGCCATCGGTAACCGCTGGGTCTGTCCTCCACCGTCACCACCGGGCATCGTCTCGGCCCCTCGACCGCCCAGGTCGTCAACGCCCAGGGAGGCGAGGAGACTCCGGGCGGCGGCTCATCGCCTCGGCGATGTACACCAACGCGATCCAGATCGATGCCGCTATCGATCCCGGCAACTCCGGCGGCCCCCGTTCGACGAGAAGGCCGGTCATCAGTATCACCAGCCTCGATCGCCACGATGAGCAGCTCCAGCCCGAGGGAGGCCGGCTCAGCGAGCATCGGGATCGGCTTCGCCATTCCCGTCAAGCTAGCACGACAAGGTCGCCAAGCAGCCTCATCGAGTCGGGGGATCGGCCACCCACGCCTACCTGGGGGTCAGCCTCGACACGCGACGCCGCTGAGGCCGACGGCGCCAAGCGAGCCGGTGCCAGGATCACCTCGGTTGAGAGCGGCTCGCCCGCCGACAAGGCCGGCCTCAAGAAGGGCGACGTCGTCATCGCCATCGATGGCAAGACCACCTCCCAGGGCTCAGCACTGACCGGCTACGTGCGTCAGCTACCGCCAACGACAAGGTCAAGCTCGCGGTCATCCGTGACCCAAGAAGCAGGACATCGATGTGACCCTGGCTGAGCGCAAGGACTCCTGATCAGGGGAGTACGCCCAAACGCGCCCAGCACGGGGCGCATCTTGGCGGTGGTCTCGGCGGCTCATCGACCGGATCGGAGTCCGGCATGATGCCGCAGCCCCGAAGACCCGAGCGGGGCGCGCGGCCGACCGTCGGCGGGCAGCTGGGCGCTGCGCAGCGCGATGCACCACTCGCCCTCGCCGTGCCAGTCGACCCAGCCACGGGGCCGGCGTAACGCCCCCGGTCCATGGATTCCGCCTCCTCGATGAGGCGCGCGGCCGCCGGCGTCGGGTGTCCCGCACACGGCCGCCGTCGGGTGCAGACGCGTCCACCAGTGCCAGGGCGCTGTGTCCCCGGCTGACGACCCCGGTGACGTCACTGGCCAGGTGCAGCACGTCTCGGCAGCGTCAGGACGAGCGCGCGGGGGCCTCCACCACCGAGCACAGCTCCAGCGCTGTGATCGCCGAGGCTCTGGGCCAGCTCGTGCTCCCGGTTGTTCTTCTCCGAGTCCCTCCAGCCAGGACGCCAGGCGGGCTGTCGCCAGCGCTCCTCACCGGTGCGTCGTCGGGCGGTACCCGGCCAGCACCCGGCTCATGAGACGCCGGTCGCGCAGCCGCAGCAGCAGCTCGGACTGGCGCCCACCATCTGGTCGACGGCGAAGGTCCAGGTGGAGGTGGTCGGCTGGCCAGGCGCCGCAGGTACCGTGCGCCGTGTTGGCGAGCCCGCGGATGGGCAGCCAGCACGTCGCGGGCCAGCACCTGCATGGGCCCGCGCAGCGCATCCGCTCCTGCGACGTCCGCCACCGCCCGGCACCACTGCTCCTCGCCGAGCGCCCCGGCCTCGACGGCGGCGGAGCTTCGCTCAACCGGGTCGCTGCAGTGCGTGCCTGCTCCCGCCGACCGCGGTGCACGGCTGGCCACCAGCGCTGCGTCTTGATGAGCGCGCGCGGGATCCGGGTGCTCAGCTCCGCGTCGGATCGCCGCGGACACGACGGTCGTCAGCCCAGGCGCCAGTCGTCCATCGCGCAGATGAGGGACCTCCGGGGACCACCAGCACCGAGGCCAGCTGCTCAGGCGGGGAGGTGATCGCGCCCAGAGCCACCGGCCCGGTCCGGCGCATGGCGCGTGCACCAGGCGGTCGCGCCGACGCCGCGGCCCGCCACGCTGCTCATAGTGCTCGATGCGCCTGTACGACGCGCGCACGACTCGCAGGACGCAGTCGCCGATGAGCCCGCGCCCTCCGTGGACCAGGGCAGCATCGTCGCGGGCCCGCCAGCGGGTCGATCATCGAGCTCGAGCCTCCAGTGCTCCGTCAGGGCAGCTCGTGGGCGCGGAGGACGGCTCCCGCGGCGGAGCGGCCCGCAGTGCTCGGCCCTCACGAGCGTGGCGCGCTGCTCCGCAGTCAGTTCTCGTCTCGCCCTGCAAGGCGGCACAGGCCGCGTGGCCAGCGGACGGCGAACGATCCCGCCGGAGAGTTCTTGTGACACGCCCGCCAGCCGGCCCGCTGCGCCATGAATGACCGGCTCAGCATCGGTCCGGCCAGAGCCAGGATCGAGCTCGCGCGGTAGTCCGTAGGCCCGCGTGTCTCGACGAGACCAGGCGCGCCGCGGCCGGCAGTGCGTGGCGCCGCCCAGGCAGAAAGCGGTGCGTGCGACGGAAGGCCGGCGGGTCAGGGTACACGTGCAGATGACGATCCGTCCGCCCGGGCACCGTCACCCGCGCATCTCCTGCCAGTGCCCGCGCCGTGTCGTGTCACGTTGCGCGGCCTGTACGAGATGGTGACGACGTCGAAGCTCCTCGTCGGCGAAGGGCAGCGCCGTCGCGTCCCGCCGCGAAGGCGATCTCGGGGTGGCGGCGTTTGCCCTCGCCGGCGCAATTACGCCGCCGGTGGAGGTCGCAGGCCACGGCCTCAGCGCCCGTCGGCGGCGTACTCCACCGAGGAGGTGCCGGTCCCCGCAGCCAGGTCCAGGACACGCATGGTCCGCGGGCCACGGCCGCGACGGCGCCGCCGCGCTGCATGCCTGCACCTGGAACAGCTCATCGACGTCGTTGGACAGGTCGTACCGGCGCAGCGCAACGGCGTCGAACATCCCGGCGACGCGTGGGTCCTTCGGCGCTGGCCTCGAAGATCAGCTCGCAGGTCATCTCGCCGTCAGCCCGCGGTCTCACCATAGGGCGCTGCCGGACCGGCTCCGTGACCTCCGACCGCGCCGCGTGCCGCTCTAGGGACGCAGGTCCCACGGAAATCCGACGAGCGTTGAAATTCGTCCTCCCACTCCGCAGCGTAATTCTAGAAGACGGCTCGCCCTCCGGCCTCTGAGGTGGGACCTTTGCTCCCGCATTGCCGTCACGCCACAGCAACGAAAAACCTCTGCATGTGCGTCTCATGTCGCGCCGCTCCTGTCTAAGCGGAGCCTCGTGCCGCCTGGTGCGCAGCCGGCGTGCAGGCTCCGTCGAGCGTGGAGCCTGCATTACGGTGCCAACCGTGATGCTCACGACAACGCCCGCTGCACCAGAAGTGCACGAGGAGGGAGCAGAGTGACCCAGGCAGCCGCCCAGTCCCAGCGCCTCCGCCACGGCCGACGTCATCGCTCGTCGGTGCCGGCCCCGCCGGATCCTCAGCGGCCTCCACACGCCAGCCCTTGGCCTCGACGTCAATCCTGCTGGAGAAAGCTGGCGAACTCGGCCGCGACAAGGTCTGTAGGGCGACGGCCCGACTCGGCCGTGCGCGAGCTGCGTCTCCATGGGCGATGGACACCACCGGCTGGCAGCGCACCGCGGACTGCGGCACCCGCGGCGGGCCACCTCCTCCACTTCCCTGGCCCGAGCAGGCCTCCTTCTCCTACAGGATGGCCCGCCCCGCGCCCCGCTCGACCGCGACCTGGCCGAGCACGCCGCCGCGGCCGAAAGCTCGCCTCAGCTCACCGGCGTCACCGTCACCGGCGTCACGTCACCCGCTCCCTCGGGCGTCACCGAGCGTTCAGGAGGCCCGCCCCACCAACCGGTCGCCTGCGGCACTCGAGGGCACACCTTTCACCGCTGGTCATTCGACGCACGAGGGCGTCCGTCTGCCTGGCTCACCGCCGCTCGGGCGCACGCAAGAACGAAGCGCCGCCCGCCGCGTGGCTGCAAAGCCTACTTCCAGCTCCCCGCGCGCCAAGGACGCCTGGATGGAGTCGCGCCTCCGAGCTAGTGGGGCGGCGCGCTCGGCTGGAGTCCGACCTCCTGCCCGGCTACGGCGGACTCTGGTCCAGTGAGGCTGGTCAACGTCCGGCTCAGCCCGGTCTCGTCGCGCGCCCGAGCCACCGCCATCGACTACCGCCGTGTTCAGCGCTGGATGGACAACGTCCCCGCCTCCTGGGGGCTTCACACCAGGAGAACCAGGCTCGGCGGTCACCTGGTCAGCGCCCGCCCTGCCCAGCGCCTTCAACCGCAAGCCCCACTTCACGCCGACGGGCCTCAGCCTTGCGCGCTCGGGCGGCACAGCCGGCATGGTCTCGCGCCGAGCAGCAGTGAGCGCATCGCCCAGGGCCCTCATGTCCGGCCGCCTGGCACGCCCAGGCCTGCCGCCAGGCATCGCCGCCCGCACGACCACGACCTCCGGGCCGGAGCAGGTCCTGGCCCAGCACAAGGCCCTCAGCGCGAGATGGGCGGCTACTACACGCCCGCCGCGTCTTCGTCCGCCCTCCTCCAGGCACCCCGAGGCATGCGCCTGTGCACCGCTGCAGGCCGCCGCACGGCCCATGAGGCTCGTCACCAAGCTCCCGTCCGACGGGTGAGCGCCGCGGCGCGCCCGACAGGAATCACACGACCACTTCATCCAGCCCTGGCATTAGGGATGGTGCCGGAAAGCACGAACCCTCACGCCTCCCTGCTCATCATGGCCGCCGCTGGCCCCTCCTGGTCGTCCGTCGGCGGCCTGGCCGCAGAGCGCCATCGCTCAGCCCCGCCCGGCGCAACCGGGTCAAGGTCGCCAACCACGAGTGCGTGGCATCGACCCCACTCCGGCCAACATTTTCCGAGCACGGGCGCTTCCACGTCTCCTTCTACCTGGTGGGCATGACGGCATCATCTTCGACGTCGAGGTGGTCTTCCCTACCCTGGGCCACCGCCTTCGGGCGCCTGGGCTATACTTCGGGCGCCGTCCTGTTCATCGGCTCCCATCACCGTGCCCTACGTGCATCGAGTGAGCGTCGCGGCGGCGGACTGGACTGACTGAGGCCGGCCCCTGACCGGCGAGGTCCGGCCGCGACGATCGCAGAGAACACAGCAGTGAAGAGCATGAAAGGCACAACGCCTGCATGGCGTCCACATCCTGCCCAAGCGTGCAACGCTACGCCGCCACGCTGCCGCCGAGGTGGACGGCCCCGGGCTTCCGCTGCTGACCACCGTCGAGAGGCTCGCGGGCTGGCCCAGTTCGCCCACGTAAAGCCCGTCACCGTGGCTGGCCCTGCTGCGCCATCGAGATGATGGCCGCGCCAGCACGCTCGACATGCGCCTGCTTCGCTCCCGCGCCCTCCTGAGGCCCGCCTCCCCGCGCCACGCCGACGTTCATGATCGTTCCCAGGCCGCGTCTCCCTACAAGATGGCCCGATCAGTGCGCATACGTCTACGACTCATGCCCGAGCCCAAGTGGGACGTCTCCGCATGGGCGCCTGCGCCTCCTCAGCGCCATCTTCAACAACTTCGCGCCGTCAGCGGGGCTGCGACCACATCGTCCGGTGGACATTCATCACCCGCCCGGCTGCCCGCTCGCGCCCCGAGATGCTCCTCAACGCCATGCCTCGAGCTCGCTCCTGCCAGATCGAAGAAGAAGCCGCTGTTCCAAGCACCGCGGGGAAGACGCCCGCGCCGTCGAGGCCGCCGACCTGTCCGCCACCCCACCCGCTTGAGATGAAGGGCCAGCTGGCATGCTGAGGAGAAGAACGCCCGCAACGGCTCCGCCGACGCGCCCTGGAGACCCAGAGATCCTCGGCGGTTCCACGCCGTCGAGGTCGCGCACCCCCGTGCGCGAGCTGCGCCTGAAGTCATCACCGCCCCCACTCGGCCAGCCCGGCGCCTCCGACGCCGGCGACGCACCTGCCAGCGCAGCGACGCACCGCGGCGCGTCAGTCACCGTTCGCCGCCGCGCGCGCCCTACCGGCGCTGGTTCGACGACATCGTCGACGCCCCATCGAGGACCTCGGCGCCGCATCGACCCGGCCGCCGCCATCAGAGAAGCGTCGTCATCGAGGCACGACGAGGCTCCACCCTGTTCCATCGCCCGCGAGCACCCTGCTCGACGTCGCCCGCCCCCTGCGCGACGACCCAGGACCTGCGCTTCGAGCTGCGCCTTCCGGGCGTCTGCGGCGTCCGCTACGCTGGCCGGGCCGCAGGCGCGCACTGCATCGAGCCTCACGGAGCCTGACCCACGGCGGGCGCCAGCTGCGCCTCCAGGTCGCCTGCCACGGGGACCGACCCGCACGCGTGCGCCTCCATCGCGGGTCTCACCCCGGCAGCGAGCTGGCACGAGCGCGTGGACCTGGGACCTCGCGGGCATCAAGGTCTTCGACGGCCACCCCACCCTGACCCGCACCGCCATGCGCCGACGACCTGCGTGCCACCCCAGCGCGCAAGGACTGCCCGCTGGGCGGCATCTGTCAGAGCAAAGCGCCCCAGACTGCCTGCCGGACACCCGGAGGTCTACCGCTGATGAGCACCGCACGCACCTTTTCCGCGCCTCCGGGCTGCCACGGCGAGCTTTCGTCCGCCGGCGCCGAGCAGTTCACCGTCAGCGGCAGGGACTGGGACGACGATCGCCGCTCGAGATCGCCGAGCGCGCGAGGCCGAGCCGCCTGCGCAACGACCGCATCGTCCTCAACGCGCAGGGCCCGGTCCACCCCTCCACCCACGGGCGTGCTGCCGCTTACCTGGTCCTGGAGGAGCCGACGGCAGGAGGTCGTCACCGAGGTCCGTACGTCGGAACCGGCTACCTGCACACCGGTGGTATCGAGAAGAACATGGAGTACCGCACCCGTCGGGGCAGAGACCTTCGTGATGACCCACGCCGGACTACGTGGCTGCTTCGGAGTCGCAATGGCTACGCACCGTCGAAAAGGCTCCTGCGCATCGCGACGACGTCCCCGAGAAGGCCACCGTCACCTCGCGTGCTGCTCGGCGGAGCTCAACCGCATCGCCTCACGTCGTGGCCGTGGGCACCAGAGCAACGAGATGGGGCGGCACCACGCTCCTGACCATCGCCAGCGCTTGCCGCGAGAGCATCCTCAAGGCCTCGAGATGGTCTCCGGGCTGCCGCGTGAACCACGCCTCACGTCCGCCCTGAGCCTGGGCCCAGGACATCCCTGAGGGCTTTCACCGACAGTTCGTGCGCTCGGTCGTGCCCGACATCAGAGCAGGACATCCACGAGCTCGAGCTGCCGCTCCTGGAGAACCCGATCCTCAAGTCCCGCTTCCATCGCGTGGGCGAGATCAGCCTGGCCGGGCGCGCCACAGCCTGACCGCCCTGCTGCGCGCGGCCGGCTGCCCGCTGGACCTGCGGCGCACCAGCTACTGCGGCTACGAGACCTACGACTTCCGGCCCCCACCTACGCAGGGTCTCCGCTGACTGCTACTAACCGCACTGCGCATCCGCCTGGACGAGGCCTACGAGGTCCCTCAAGATCGTCTCCCGTGCCTGGACCGCCTCAGGACGAGATCGCCGCCCGCGGCGAGGACCCCTCCAACACCACGATGGTGGCCGACCCGACGTCGCCTGGCCCTGCCCGCATGGCCATCGCCACCACGACGGCCATGAGGCCAGTCCGCGAGCACGTGCGCGAGATCGCGCAGCTCCAAACGAGTCCCTCATCCACGCTTCAGCTGGTGACCAGGGCTGCGGTCCCGGCCGAGTCAGGTTCACCGCAACGTCAGACCGTCGAGCACGCCAAGATCCTGGGCATCCACGCCGTCTCCGACGGCGGCACCCGCCCTTACCGGGTCCGCTTCCGCGACCCCTCCTTCTCTCAACGCATGGCAGTCGCTGGCTCATGATGGGCGAGGGCGGCGGCTCATCGCTGACCTCAGCTCCACTGGCCTGCCCATCGACCCGTCACTGGAAGCGCGCGGACCGCTGATGAGCACCACCGGGAGCCGCAGATCAACCCCGCCGTCGAGACCATCGCTTACCGTCAGCGCGGTCGGCGATCGGCACCGTCGTCGCAGAAGCCGTGCGTCGCACTTCGGCTACAGCGGACGTCGCCCAGGCCTGCAGGTCGACATCAGCGGGCGGATCATCGCCCGCTACCAGGCGGGCAAGGAGCGCAGCGCCCTCATCGATGCTCCACCCGTCCAGTCCGTGGACGGCTGCTGTCTCGCCGGCCGGCATCGCCCTGTGCGCCGGCGCTCCGGCTGGGCCTGGAGCGCGCCGATGCGTCAGCCGTGGCCACCTTCACAGCCAGTTTCGCCGTCACTCCGGCCGGCACCTTACCACGTGGGCGTGCGCGCAACGCCCTGTGCTGCCGTCATGGGCGGGACGAGATCTGGACGGCGGTCACCGAGCACACCGCCTGGGCGCTGAGGAGACCAGCGAGGACGGCAGCACCATCAGCCCTCGAGCGCATCCGGGTGCAACGCCGCCTGCGACTACGCCCCCGTCGTCATGGTCAGCTGGGAGTTTCTTCGACAACCAGACTCGACCCGCCATGCTGCCGCCACGATCAAGGCCCTCGCAGCGCGCGGCGAGGACGTCGCTCACCTGCGGCCCTGAGACCGTCCCCACCTTCCGTGAGAACGAAGCGCCTGCTCGCCGCTTCGAAGTTGGCAGCGCTGCGCCGACGAGGGCTGCGGCCCCGGCGAGCCGACCTTTGCTGAGCCTGCGCATCGCCCGTGACGACAGGGCCGGACCGCGCCGAAGGAGGAGACCAAGATGAGCGCCACCGCCACCCACACCGCCGCGCGGCACCTCACGGTCCTGATGCGCACCCAGGGACCGGAGCGCTCCTGGACCCTGCAGAGCTACACGCGACACAGCGGCGGCGCGAGGGCCTCAAGACGCCAAGACCACTCGGCAGCGAGGACCTCATCACAGCTCATCAAGGACCCGAGCCTGCGCGCGGACGCGGCGCGCCAGGGCGTTCACGGCCGAAGTGGTCCTTCCCGCGGTCGACGGCGGCCCGCGCCACCCCGTGGTCAGCGCCGACGAGTCCGAGGCCGGGCACCCGTGCAGGGCATCCCTACCATCATGTCCAACCCCAGGCGCTCATCGAGGGGCATCGCCATCACCTCGCAGCGCCATCGGCGGCGACCACGCCTTCGTCTACCCTGCGCGGCGAGGTCCCCGCTCCGCTCGCCGCCTGCTCATGCACCGTGCGCAGGCCACCGAGTCCGGCCTGCTGGACGCGCTTCGGGCTCGACGGCCAGCAGCGGCTGCGCATCACCGCCCACGCCGGCGCTGCCGCGCCTACATCTGCGGTGAGGAGACCGCCCTGCTGCAGACTCCCTGGAGGCGTCGCAGTACACCCGCCTGCAGCCGCTGTCCCGCCGTCGCCAGCCTCACGCCCGGCCCACTTTGGGTGGTCAACAGACGTCGAGACCATCGCCTCGGTCCCGGCGATCCTGGCCAGCGGCGCCCAGTGACCCGCTACCCACCACGAGCACAGAGTCAAGGCACACACAGCATCTTCTCCGCAGCTCCGGCCACGGCATGGCCCGCGGCCATGCATACGAGGCCCCTTCGGCATCACCGATGCGCGAGCTTCATCGAGGCTCGCAGCGGCATCCGTCGGCCACAGGCTGTTGAAGTTCTGGGTGCGGGAGGCTCCTCGACGCCGATCTTCGGCCCTCCCTGACGAGCTCCGACGTCCCCTGGACTACGAGTCCGTGGCCGAGGAGCCGGCCCCATGCCGACCCGCGCTCTGCAGGTCTTCGACGAGGACTGTCTCCGTCGAGTGCCGCGTGGCTGCCCGCTGGACCGAGTTCTGTACCAGCCACGGTCCACTGCGGCAAGTGCACCCCTGCCGCGAGGGGCACCTGCTGGATGCGCCAGATCGTGCTGCCGCCCACCTCGAGGCCGGGCGCGGTCGCCCGGGCGACGTCGAGAAGCTCCAGAGTCCATCGCCTCCAACATCGCCCGCGCCCTTCCTGCGCCCTGAGCGACGCTCGCCACTCTGGTCCTGACCGGTACTGCTGGTTCCGCGAGCGAGTTCGAGGCCAGCTGCACCTGCGCCGCCGCCTGCGTAGCACGCCGCCTCCTCACCGTCTTCGAAAGCGCACGGCTGCGCCACTGACACGCAGGACGACCACCAAGAGCTCCGCGCCCGCGGCGCCTCCGGCCCCCGGAGATGGTCCGCGCGGCCATCGACGGGCTGCCCGTCGAGGTCGAGAGGGACCCTCTCATCCGCGCCGCATGAGCGGGTCGGCCGTGCGCATCCTTGCGCTTCTGCGACCACCTGCTGCCTCGCGCCGTCGGCCAACTGCCGCCGGTGTCTGGGTGGAGGTGGCCATGCCAGGCGACGCGGCGTCGTGCGGCCCATGCCCAGCTTCTCCCGCCACTCACTGCGCCGCGGCCGCCATGGAGGCGCATGGGAGATCTCCACAGGCCACCAGCAGGGTCGCCGCCCGCCGCGAGCCAGGCCGGCACTATGCAGATTCCTCCTCATCAACCACCCGCTGGACCGTCACGTGCGACAAGAGGCGGCGAGTGCTCTGCAGGAAGAACCAGGCCCTGGAGCTCCGCTGGCCTCCGAGCCCTGTAGTCCGCCACCCGCTTCACCGACGTCAAGCGCACCTTCCCCAAGCCGCTGCGCCTGACCAGCAACATCCTCGCTGGACCGCGACCGCTGCGTCACTGTGCCAGCGCTGCGTGCACTCGTACGACCAGATCCCGACGCTTCCGGCATCGCGCCTCCAGGGCCGCGGCAGCTGGGCACCCTCCTTCCCGACATGGACGGCGGGCTGAGGCACGCTCGGGCGGGCCTGTACTCCGAGCAGATCAGCGCGCTTCGACGCCCCGCGTCCTGGATCTTCACAGGAAGGCCGCCCCGGCTGAGCGTCCATCGACGCCGACACTCCAGACCATCCGTCGTGCTGCCCTCGCTGGGCGCCCTGGGCGACTTTGACCGCAGGCGGCGGGCCCGGGCGCCTCCGACGGCACCGACCGCCGCCCCGATCACTGCGCCGGCCCGCGCGGGACCTGGACGCCTCGGCGGCCCTTCGCCTCCTGCTCTCCGAGCAGCATCATCCAGATCTGCCCCGTGTGAGCGCCCTGACCTCCGCGAGGTACCGCCTGCCCGCCCCATGGACCCGGCATCTCCACCGACCTCCGTCACCGAGCACGACGCCTCCGGGCTCCGCCATCCGCGTCGACGATGCGCCGCGGCGTCGTCCTGCGCCACCTCGCCGGCAGCGACCCCGAGGTCAACGAGAGAGGATCACCGACAGCAGGACCGCTTCGCGCTTCACCGTCACTCCTGGAAGCCCGACCGCCTCACCGTCCCGCTCGTGCAAGCGAGCGAGGGAGACCGGCGAGCTCGTCACCACCTCCTGGTCCGACTTGCCCTGGACGTGGCCGCCCAGGGAGCTGGCCCGCGCCGCCTCCCGACGGCGCAGACGTAAAGTGCGGGCTCGGCGGCCGCCTCACCTGGAGGACGCCTGGGCCCGTCCCGCGCACCGCACCGTCCTGGGCGCAAACGAGCATCGACGCGCGTGCGCGCAGCCGCCAGCCTGGAGGGAGGACACCTTCCTGGCCGCCCGGGTGGCCGGCACCGGGCTGGGCGCCGCCACCTACCGCAGCCTGGAGCGGGCCCGGACCGGGTCCCTGCCCTGGGCCTGGAGCCCGAGTGACGGGTGCGGCTCCCTGTTCCTGCGCCTGCGCAAGGGCAGCTGCGCGCAGCGCGGCGTCGAGGTGGCCACCGTGACCACCTGCCTGAGCGCCGGCGGCCTGCAGCTTCCTCCGCGGCCGTCCTCACCCCGCCCGGTGGGGAGGCCCGCGTCGTCGCCCACCTCAGCCAGACCCACCCCGGGCTCGATCGAGGCCCTGCGCGCAGACCGGCGCCACGCATCCTCATCGCGAGCGCGCCGCCCGCGTCGGGCCTGCTGAGCGTCGCCGACGCCCTGGCCACCGCCACCGGCGCCCACCTGGCCTGGGTCCGCGCCGCAGCGCCCAGGCGCGGCGGCAGCGAGGCAGGCCTCCTGCCCGGCCTCCTGCCCGGCGGACGCCCCGTGGCCGATCTCGAGGCCCTGCTGCCCAGGTCGAGCGGGCCTGGGGCTGGGCAGGCTACCTCCCTGCCCGCGACGCCCGGGCCGCGACGTTAATCACTGATCGCCTCTCCGGCCAGCGGAGGCCTCGCCGGCGCCGCCGTCGTCGGCGGCGTCGACCTGCGCGCTTCCCCGACCCGGCCCGCCTGTGCGCGGCCCTGGGCGCCAGCGGCTCACCGTCCAGCTCGAGGTGCGCCGCAGCGAGGTCAGCGAGCACGCCGACGTCGTCCCGCGCGGCCCCGGCCGTGGAGAAGAACGGAGCTTTGTCGTCAACTGGGAGGCGCGTGCGCCTCGGGCCAGGCTCACGTCGCGCGCGCCCGCACCGACCGCCAGGTCCTGGGGCATGCTCGCCACCGACGAGGATGGGAGCTCGGCAGGTCGACGGCCTGGTCGCTGCATGCGACAGCCTCGCCGACCTGTGGGCCTGTGTGCGCGGGCAGCGCCCGTGCCGGTCGCCGCGGCACGCGCCCCGGCCGTGCGCCGGCGCCACGCGCCGCCCACAGCGGCGTCGAGGCGCGTCTGACCACGCACGGCCCATGCTCGGACGCCGGGCGCCTCCAGGACGGCGAGCCCTTCCTGGCCGCCACCGCCCTGCGTCGTCGCCCGGGTGGGCGCGCGCCTCGCCCAGCGCCGTCAGCTGCGCAGCGGCGCGAGGGAGGTGACCGTGGCGACCGCCGCGATCCATCACCCTGCCGGCCGCTCGTCGGCGGCGTCAGCGACGGCACCGCGTGGCTGGCTCGAGTGCTCGGCCGGGCTCCGCCGTCCACCAGACCCTGGCGCCGCGCGGCTCCCGGGTCACCCCGACCCGGCCACCGGCGGGAGGTGCTGAGGTGGAACCCGCGATCTACGCAGCTACCAGGCGGCCGCCGCCGACGACGCCGCTCCAACGGGGGCGCGCGTGCGCCGACTTCTCCGCCGAGACCTGGTGGCTGGCTGACCCTCATCAAGGCCGCATACATCGTCGCCTTCCTCATCGTCAGCGTCGCCCGGCGGTGGCGCTGTGGGTGGAGCGGGCGCGGCCTGGCCCGCTGCGTATGCAGGCCCGCCTGGGCAGCACTGGCAACGGTCGGCCTGGCCTGTTGCAGGCGGTCGCCGACGCCGGCAAGCTCTCTCATCATGAAGGGAGGACTGGCTCGAGCCGAAGAAGGTCATCTACCCTCCTGGCGCCGCCCATCGCCTGCCTTCCAGCGCCTTCATGGTCTCACGCGGTCATCCCCTCGGGCCGCAGGTGAGCATCTTCGGCCACTCCACGCCTACTGTAGCCGACCAAAGACTTCCGGGTGGCGGTCCTCCCATCCTCGCCATCACCGCCTTCGGCGTCTACGCCACCATCACCGGGCGGCTGGGCCCACCGACCACCTGGCCGCTCTTCGGCGCCGTGCGCAGCGCCGCAGCAGAGTCATCTCCTACGAGGCTGAGCGCCGAGCCCGTCCATCCTCCTCACGGTCTTCCTGGCCTCGGGACGATGTCCACCTCCAGGATCGTGACCGGTGCCCAGCAGCGCATCGTGAGCCGTGGCGATAGCTGCCCAGCTTCATCATCTACGTCATCTCCATGGTCGAGTGAGGTCAACCGCCTCCTTCGACCTGCTCCGAGGCCGAGGGCGAAGCTCGTCGCCGCGACCACGTGGTCGAGCTCCCTCCGGATGCAGTTCGCCTGGTGCCTCCTGGCCGAGTACATCAACATGTTCAACACGTCTCGGCCGTCTGGCGCTCACAGGTTCCTGGGCGCTGGCGCCGCGATCCTCAGCCTGATACTCTGGGAGGGCGCCAGCGCTCCGGCTGGTGGCCGATGCTGTGGTTCGTCGCCGGGCGTCCGGGCCGTCACGTTCTTCAAGCAGTCTGGACCCGCACCGCACTCGGCGCATCCGCCACGACCACTCTCAGCTTGAAGCTGGGCTGGAAGGTCACTCATCCCGACCTCCCTGGTCGTGGTTTCGTGCTGCTGGTCGCCGTGGTGCGCGCCCGCACCTTCTCCGAGCGCCTCCGCGCAGGCCCTGCCGCTGCTGCCGATGGCCGTCACGTCTTCTGCGTCATCATGCTCATCCTCTTCCTCATGCGACAAGGAGGACGAGGAGGAGCTCTGCGACCATGACGACTACGACGGCGAGTATTGCGAGGCGACGACGACGTCGAGATCCTGGAGCGCCGACGACGACCACGTCGCGCCCTTCCTCGAGGGCTTCCCCGTCCTGCCGCCTGCCGCGAGCTCCTGCTGCCGCCCTCGCCGCGCGCCCGCCGCGCCCGCGCTGGCGGCGCAGGCGACCAGCGGCCGATGGCGCGAGACCGGGCGGCCACCGCCGTCGGCGTCCTGGAGCACGCGACCGTCGATGACGACGAGCGCGGCCGACGTTCCGTCGGACTCCGCCGCCTCTGCCAGATCGCTCGAGCCTGGAGTCACGCCTCCCCGCACGACGGTCCCGGCGGGTACGACGGCCATGCCGCCCTGCCCACGCTTTCACCCGCCAGGCCTCAAAGGGGCCGGCTGCCAGTGACACGCCACAGACAAGGCCACCGAACGACGGCCGCTGGGGCAATTCAGGAGGGAAAAGATGACCGATCGCCGCAACGCTCCCGCTCCGGCGCGACGACCGGCTGCGCGACGCTCCGCCCTGGCTCCGCCGCCTTCGCGCCCGTGGCCAGACATGTCACCATCTCCCTGATGTTCCGCCCAGTTGGTCACCGAGCAGTACCCTTCTCGAGCCGCGGCGATGCCCGCTACCACGGGCGCCACCAGCTTCAACTTCGCTACGACGACGGCCTGAGAAGTGCATCGGCTGCGAGCTGTGCGCCTGGGCCTCGCCCGCCGACGCGATCTACGTCCGAGGCCGCCTCCAACGAGCCCGGCGCCCAGCACTCGCCCGGCGAGGCGCTACGGGCGCGTCTACCAGATCAACCACCCGCGCTGCATCTTCTGCGGCATGTGCATCGATGCCCGCACCCGGGCCCTGACCATGTCCACCGACGACGGCAGGCTCGTCGGCCCCGGCCGCGAGGGGGCATCTGCGAGAAGGAGGACCTCCGGCCCCTCGTGCCCGACGGGCGCCGTCGGCGCGCATGGTCGAGGGCACCGCCGGACGGCGACTCACTACCGCGGGACGGTCGCAGTCTCCACCTCCAGGCCCAGATCGACGTGGGTGCGCGCCCACTCGGCCCGACGAGACAGCCTGCGAGTCGCTCCGCGCCAAGGCGGCTGCCGCCTCCGGCTGGGCAGCCGCACACAGTGAAGGAGCCACAGCGATGAGCGTCCTCCTGCTGCCCGGCGTGGTCTCGCAGCCCCGCCGTTCGCGACCGCCCTGACCTCAGGACGGCCGCTGGCTGGGCGAGGCCATCGTCTTCGGCGTCGTCGCCCTCGACACGCGTGGCCTGCGGCGTCGGCGTCCTGACCGCCAAGCGTGCCGTCACCGCCGCCCATCCAACATGACTGGCAGCATCGCCCAGTCTCGCTGGCCGTCGCACATCGTCAACGAGTCGCCCCTCATGGGGCATCACCCAGGTCGTCGTCTGCACCGGCGCCGTCGATGACCTCGTCCCATAGTTTCGTCGCTCATGCCTCGTAGCGTCAGCGATATGACGAGCCGGTGGGCGCAGCCGCCTGTACCGTCGTAGCGCGCCGGTCCCTCCTCCTCAGCGACTGGGCTAGCCGCGCCTGACCGCCGTCGCAGCGCGCTCCGCGACGCCGGCCGGGCCTCGAGGACGGTGCCAAGCGCCCCCGACCCGCTGGCCGTCACGCTCTGCCACGACCACGTCGTCACCGCGAGCCAGCCCACCGCCATCCCTGCTCATCGTCGCCGCGTCGGCGCCCTGACCCTCACCCACCGCCAGCGCATCCGGGCCCGGCTCAGCTCAGCGCCGCGCGGCTGGCCGCCCAGGCTGAATGCGGGACTCACGCCTGCAGGCGCCCACCCAGGCCAGAAGCCCATGCCCGGCGTCTGCCGCCTCACCAACTCCGGCCGCCGCCCCGGCCTCGGGCGCCCACGGGCGAGGCCGTCCAGGAGTCCGTACAGGTCCCTGCGGGCCCGCGGCCAGCCTGGAGCTGTCCGACGTCTCCCACGGAGATGGGACTGGCCCAGCGCCAGGCGCAATCGTCTCCCACGCCAGGCAGTGCCAGCCAGCAGCCAGGCCAGCAGGACGCCCGTCACGCTCAGCATGCCGGCCATCCTTACCGCGCCGCCGCACGTCGTCAAGCAGCCCGTCCGCTCAGCACCGACGACGCAGCCGCTCAGCCGCGGAGCAGAAGGAGGAGAAGTGAGTCTCCCCATCACCGTCTACCTCATCCCCGGCCGGGTGCTGTTCACCCTGGGGCGCTCACGGTGCTGCTGCGCCGCAACGCCATCATCGAGGCTCATGGGCGTTGAGCCTCAGCTGCTCCAACGCCGTCAACCTCGTCCTGGTCACCTTCCTCCCGGATCCACGGCAACCCTCACCGGCCAGAATGCTTCCGCGCTTCTTCACGTCGCGGGTGGTGCGCGCCGCCGCCGACGATCGTGGTGGGGCTGTGAGCATCGCCGTATCCATTCTTTCTGCACCCGCAGGTCCACGTCGGTCGACGACGAGAACCTGCTCAAGAACCGAGGGAGAGGCCACCGACATGCTTCCCGCTCCTGCTCACCGCCGCCGTCGCGACGCGCGTGGGCCGAGTGCCACCTGGCCCTGGCCTCCTGGGCCTGGCTGCTCATCGCCGTGCCCGCGCCTCCGGCCGCCTTCCCTGCTGCTGGCCGGCCCGCCCGCTCCAGCGCCTGGGGCCACTGGCTGGGCCTGGCGGCCTCCCTGTCGCCGCCGCCTGCCCGGGCGTGGGCATCCCTCGTGCCAGGTCCTGGGCCTGCCCGCCGAGGAACGCGTCATCGGGCTGCCCCTCCACCACTGGTTCTCCGCCGGGAACCTGAGCGTCGACGTCGGCCTGCGCCTGGACCCGCTGCTCAGCGACCTTCGTCACCCTGGTCACCTGCGTCGGCTTCCTCTAGTCCACCTGCACTCGGTGGCACCGCATGGCCCACGACCGCAGACCGAGCGCCGCTTCTTCCGCCTACTCAACCTCTTCACATCGCCGCGATGCTCGTTCCCGTGCTGCGACTCCCTACCTCGTGCTCTTCGCGTCGGCTGGGAGGGCGTACGGCGCCTCCCTGCTCATCGGCTTCTGGAACACCGCCGACGCCGACGCCCCCAGGGCAGAGCAGGCCACCAGCCGCGAGAGAACGCCGCCGCCGCCAAGAGAGGCCTTCGTCGCCAGACCGCGTGGGCGACGTCGGCCTCCCGCCGCGCCATGATGACGATGGTCGGCCAGGTCGGAGCTCGGTCTCCTTCGACGCCGCTCCGCCGCTGCCGGCGACGGCTCCGGTGACGCACCGGCTGGCCACCGCCATCGGCTTCTTCCTGCTCCTGGCGGCCTGCGGCAGTCCGCACAGTTCCCGCTCCAGGCCGCTGGGTGACGCCATGTAGCCGGCCCCACGCCGGTCTCGGCCCTCATCCACGCCGCCGCGCTCATGGTCACCGCCGGGCGTCTACCATCGCCAGTCCGCTCCGCCGCCGTCTTCGAGGGCGCCTCGAGCGCCCAGACGGCCTGCGTCGCCGTCGTCGGCGCCATCACCCTGCTGCTGGGGGCCGTCATCGAGGCGCCAAGGACGATCAGCAGAGAAGGTCACGCCGCCTCACCATGAGCCAGATCGGCGACAGTGCTGCGGGCCGCCTCGGGCCCGGTCGGCTACGCCCAGCCAGCCATCTTCCACCTGCTCACGCGCTTCTTCCGTTGGCCCAGTTCCTGGGGCCGGCTCGGTCGCCTGCACGCCATGGGCGACCAGGGTCAGCACCTGCGCCGCTTCGCGGCCTGACGCGTGGGCGCTACGACGATCACCTGGATCACCATGGGCATCAGCGCCAGCTGGCCTGCCATCCTGGGAGTCCCGCCCTTCACGCATCTGGTCACGCTGACCGCCGCCTCGCTCGAGGCCGCCTTCGTCGGCGTGAGGGCGCCAAGCCCCTGGGTCCTGGGAACCATCGCCCTGCCAGGCGCGGGCCCTGACCGCCGCCTTCACACATGTCCCGCGCCTGTTCTTCTGGCGGTCTTTCCACGGCAGGCGGCGCTGGACCACCGACGAGGACCTGAGGGTGAGGTCCACCACGAGTCCGGCTGGCTCATGACGCACCCTCATCGTCCCGTCCGTGTTCTCCGCCGGCCTGGGCGGGCTGCTGACCTACGACGACATGCTCCGTCACTGGCTTGGGCCGGTCACCGCGTCACGCCGCCGAGCACGGCGAGGCCAGTCACCGCCGACGCCACCGTCATCGCGAGCGCCACCCTCGCCAGCGTCGCCCAGTTCTCGTGGCCCGGTGTTGGATGTACGTGCGCCGCCCGGTGCCCGCTCACGTCCTCCAGCCGACCCAACCCGCCGTGGAGGCGCCGCAAGGACGTGTCGCCAGGACGCCGTCAACGAGGCCTGGCCTGCGCACCGGCGTAGGACTGGTCCGCGCCACCGACGCCGTCGAGCGCTACGTCGTCGACGGCGTTGTCGAGCGCCGTCGACGGGTGCCGCCGCGCGCTGTCCAACGCAGCACGGACCCGCCGCACCGCCAGGTCCGGGTACGTGCGCTCCTACGCCGGGCTACATATGCTGGCCGCGAACGGTCCTCGTGCTCACCGCCGTCCTGGCCGCCAGGTTCTGAGAAGGGACGCGACACATGCGAGCTCTTCCCGCATCGCTGCCTGTCCTGGACCGTCATGCCGGGTCGCGCCACCGGCCGGGCGCTCCTGCTCGTGGCCTGGTCCTGCCGCTGCGCTGGCCCACGCCCGCGCCGTGGGCCTCGTGTTCTCCTGGCGGTCCACTCGCCCCTGGGCAGGCATGTGGCGCTGAGCGCCTTTCGACCTCGCTCACGCGCACCGTCCAGCAATGCCCACACACAGCTCCTGGATCCCCGCCATCCAGCCTCTGGAGCCCTGGGCGGTCGAGCGGCCTGGAGGCACCGCGCCACTGGTGCTGCGGGCCGCCTTCGTCACGCCTCTGGGTGCTGCTCGCGCCTCGTGAGGTCCCGCTCGACCGCCAGGGCCCTGTTCACCGGGCTCGTCCTGGCTCTGGAGTTCTTCAGCCGTCGTCATCTTCTCGGCCCGGGACCTGCTCCTGTTCTACCTGTGCTTCGAGGCGATGCTCGTCGGTGTACTTCCTCCTCGGCTGCTGCAGCGTGCAGAATCGCCAGCGCGCCGCCCTGAAGTTCCTCCTGTACTCCCTGGCCGGCGGGCTCGTCATGCTCATCGGCGTCACCGCCGTCTCCCTGCACTCCGCCAAGAACGGCAGTCAGCTTCCTCATCGTCGACTCGGTGCCGGCCAACCTGCACGTGTCCACCGCGCCGGTCACTGGATCTTCCTGACCTTCTTCATCGCTTAGCCTTCGCCATCAAGGCGCCCTGGTGCGGTCCACCTGGCTGCCCGACGCACCGCCGAGCAGGCCACCCAGGCACCCGGTGCTGCTCATCGGCATCCACGGACCGAGATCGGCACTCAGCATGATCACTCCCGGTCCCGCCGAGTCTCTCCGGGAGGCCTCCCGCTGGGCCGCCCGGTGATCCTGGTCCTGGCTTGGTCGTCTCCATCATCTACGGGGGCCTGGCCGCCATCGCTGGGACAACCTCTACCGTCTTCACTCATCCTACCACCTCCGTGAGCCACTTCGGCTTCATGGTCCGATTCTCTCGTCAGCTGACCAGGTGGCCGCCAACGGCGCCATGGTTCACATGGTGGCCCACGCGCGCGTCCATCGCCGGGCCTCTACCTGGTCACACGCTTTCATGGCCCGGCGCACCAGGAACGGGTTGCACATCAAGCACGAGCTCGGCGGCATCGCCCGGTCCTACATGCCGCTGGTGGCCGGCACCTTCCTGGTCAGCGGGCCTGGCCCAGCGCTCCGCCGCCTCTTTCGGAGGGCCTGGGCAGGTTCGTGCCGGAGTGGATGGTGCACTCACCAGGCACCTTCTCGTCTCACTGCAGCTCCCGCGGCGCGGCCGTCGTCAGCGTGTGCATCGCCGCCGTCACGCTGCCGCCCTACCAGCGGGTCTTCACCGGCGCCCGCTCCGAGCGCGTCGCGGCTGACCTCGACGGGCGCGGGCGCCTCGTCAACGTCTCATCGCCGCGATGTGCTCGCGCTCCGCCTGGCCCCCGCGTCTTGACGCTCACCCACGCGCATGACGACGTCGCCCGGCGAGGTCGCGCTCACGGTCGCAGCCGGACTCGCGGCTCGCGCCTCCGCCCGTCGGCTCGGTGACAGCCCCGATGCCGAGCGGCGCGACTGACGCGCCTGCCGCCTCCACCGCTGACAGGGGAACGCAAGCGAGCCCCTCAGCCACCGACCCGATCGTCAGCGCGGGGACGCCCTGACGCCGGTCACTCATCATCACTGCAGGCTTGGTGTCGCAAAACCTGGTGTCCCTCGTGGAAGAGCCTTCATCGCCCGCGCACGCCTGGCCGTCCAGGCGCTGGAGCTTCCTGGCACATCCCTGGCCTCGGGGTCCTCCTGTTCCTGCGTGGAGTGAGGTCAGGGCGCTGCCGCCGCCAGCAGCCGTGCTACCAGCGAGCCCAAGCTTTCTGCCGGGTGCCTGCATGTCCGCGGGCTCTGACCGAGGACCCTTCTCCATCGCCGCCCAGGGGCGTCCTCCTGGCTCATCGGGCCTGCTGGCCGTCCTGGCCGACGCCGACCGCACCGCCGTCGGCGACGGCGCCTTCAGGCACAGACGCCGACCGGCCAACGGTAGCGCGGAGGAGAGCGAGTCCATCACGCCCGGGCTGGACCACCACCGAGATCTTCCCCTGACCCTGTTCTCACTGGGCGGCATATTGATGATGCTCTCGGGCCAGCAGCGACCCTCATCACGCTGTTCGTCATCCTGGAGATGATCTCCCTGCCGCTGCACAACCTGGCGGCCACCGCCCTACCGCCGGCTCCTCAGCCCAGGAGGCGGCGCTGAAAGTGCACCTCGTGCTGGGGGCCTTCGCGCCTCCCGCCTTCCTGCTCGCGCTCGGCCACTGCTCTGCAGGTGGCCGCGCCGTCAGACTTCATAGCTCGGGCGAGTGCCGTGAGCAGCGCGTGCGGGGCAGGACTGGCTTCATCCTGGCCGGTGCCGCATGCACGTCATCGTCGGCCTGCTGCGTTCGTTGCAGGTGGCGGCCGTGCCGCTTCCACGCCTGGAGCCCGGACGCGTCTGCCAGGTGCGCCCACCCCGGTCACCAGCCTCATGTGGCCGCCGGCGTCAAGGCCGCACGCCTTCCTGGCCCTCGTGCGCTTCTACTACCTCATCGCCGGCGCGCCATGGGCTGGGACCACGCCCCGCCCACCTGTGGGCCCGTGGCGGCGCAGACCATGCTCCTGGGCACCGTCGTCAGCGTGGTCCAAGCGCGACAGTCAAGCGCATGCTCGCCTACTCCGCCATCGCGCCCACGCCGGCTGCGCACTCCTACCTCAGGATCGCGCCTACTCCAAGGCAGCGATCTCCGCGCTCAGCTTCTACGCCCGACTCACTGGGATCGCCTGCGCGGCGCCCGGCATCATCACCCTGGTGCGCCCAACCCACGACGGCTCCGTGCGGGCGGAGGACGGCATTGGATGCCTTCAGGGCCTGGGACGCCCGCAGCCCCTGGGCGGCGGTGCCATAGACCGTCTTCCTGCTGTGTCGCTTCGCCAGGAGTGCCCTGACTGGCCGGCTTCATGGCCAGTTCCGGCTCTTTCGCCACCCGCTGACAAGCGGCAACAGGACGCCCGCTTCCGTCATCCTCGCCGTCGTCTGCTCGGCTGTGACGCGCCTACTTCTGGCAAGGAGGCTCCATCGCGCCATGTTCGTCCATGAAGCCCGACGGCGAGAGCGCTCCGTGGTCGTATTGGGCGGCCGCGGCTTCGATCATCTGGCGGTCGCGTTGCGGTGATAGCCACAATCGGGTTGGGCATTTTGCCGCAGCAGACCGCCTTCGACCTGACTCGAGCCAGACGGCTATGCTCCTTCCGTGATCGGATCACTGCCGCTGGGCGCCCCGAGCTGGAGTCGCGCATCATCTTCCTCCAGACCAGTGAGGACCGCCTTGCCTCATGGGAGGTGAGACTCCTGCCAGCGCCGACAGAGACCATCAGTCCCGCCGACCTCGCACCTGGCCGGGCCGCGAGCGCCACTGCGCCCGGTCACGGCCTGCTGACCGCCCAGCTCGGCGACCCGGCCCTGGCCACCGGTGAGGAGATCACGCGACGCCGGTGGCCGTGCATGACCCCACATCGCCACCCTCTACCACGACGACGTCATGGACGAGGCCCCGCTGCCGCCGCGTCACCGGGCGCCCAGACCAGTAGAGAACGCTCCGCCGCCATCCTCACCGGCGACGTACCTCGTGGCCGGCCTCGCTGGTGGCGGCACTCGGCCCGGAGGCCGTCATGGCCCACGCCAAGACCTTCGAGCGCGCCTGTGCATGGGTCCAGCTCCACGAGACCCTACCACGCCCGGCGGGGACCCTGATCCGGTCGACCACGCAGCAGGTTCTGGCGGACAGACTGGCTCCCTCATCGCGGTGTCCGCCCGCTGCAGCGATGCTGCGGTGCCAGACGCGCACCGGGCAGATCGTGGAGGAGTTCGGCCGAGCGGATCGGTGTGGCCTTTCCAGCCTGGCCGACGGCGTCATCGACCTCATAGGCGACTCGGCCACCACCAGCAAGACCCCCAGCACCGACCTGCGCGGTGGACACCATGCGGTCCTCCTCCTGCACAGCAAGGCCCTGGCGGCCGGCGAGCTCGACGCCGCCGTGCGCAATCATCCTCGCGCCTGTCAGCGGCGACCTGTCCGATGACGCCTTCCTGTCCGACGTCGTCGCTCGCCTGCGCGAGGCACCCCGTCCTGGCCCATACCCGCGAGATGGCCATGGACTGGGCCGCTCAGGCAGTGGAGGCCTGGAGGACTGGAGGGGCCGTCCTTGACGGAACCCGGCAGCGCCTGGCTCAGGCTGGCATCGAGGGCGAGGCCGCCGCGGCGCTATGACTGATGCCGGTGAGCGGGTGAGGCAGGTGCGTGCGGCCATGGAGGACTTCGCGCATCCTCGTGGACCGCGCGCGCCTGGAGCATCCGACCTGGGAGCTGATAGAGGCCTCCCAACTCCCCATGACGTCCGTGGCGAGTCGAGAAGATACGGGTCGTTTCCCAGCGTGAGATGGATCGCGGCGTATGGGGTGTCGGTACGTGTTCCCAATGCGTTGAAAGGTCCTCGACGTGTCGTCCTTGACGCCGCTGCCTCCTGATGCCTGTGCCCGACGCTGCCCGACGTGGTGTCCTGGCCCTGCCCGCCCTGGCCGGGGCGGGGGCCGTCCTGTCGGGGGTGCGGGAGGTGCTCAAGAAGGGCGATACCGCCTCCTCTGGGAAGAGCTCGGGTGCCGCGTCCCCACGTGCGGTTGCGACTGCGACTGGTCCCCATGGCGGGGTGGTGCTCAGTACGGGAGTATCAAGGGTGCTCCGATGACGGTGGAGGTCGGGCCGGTCGCGGTGAAGGAAAGTACACGGTGGCGAGGTTTCACATCTCTACCGACTCAAAGAAGATGTGTACCTTTCCCAGGCATTCGCCCAACTGGAAAACGTCGGTACGACTGCTGATGTCGGATGATGTCACTGGAGCAGAGTCTGGTCTACGTCGAGCTTGGAGGGAACACTGAAGACCTCTCCGGTGCGGTCACAAAGGTGCCCCGAAGGATGCTTTCCCTGTTTTCAGCGCTCTGAATGATGGAGTGCATTCTGTGGAGATGCTGCTTCCCAACATGGAGTGTTGTTGTCGGTGTTCCTGTGGTGAAGGAGTCGGAGGTGGATTTCAATGTCGATGACGTGATCGCTAAGAGCCAACCTTCAGGGTCCCGACCTGGTCCTTTCAAGCTCGAGCGGGCGACCGTGTCGATGGATGGGTCGTCGGATACGAAGCAGGATGAGAAGTCGACGACCGTGACGGTGGCCGGGGATGTCACGTTCGCGACCGACTCCGATCGGCTCTCGACTCAGGGCTGACGGTGTGCTGGCGACTGTGGTGGAGCAGATCAAAAGTATCCCTCTGGTGGAGATCGACGATCACGGGCCATACCGATGATGTCGCTGATGACGCACACAACCCAGGATCTGTCGGGCGGCGGGCCAAAGCGGTGTCGGAGCGGCTCAAGAAGCTGACGGACTTGTCTTCGTGGAAGGAGTCGGTCTCAGGCAAGGGAGAGTCCTCGCCGCGGGTTCCGAACGACACTGACGAGCGCAGACAGATCAATCGCCGTGTGGAGATTGCGCTGACGCCCTCTAGGCCGCCAGATCCAGTGCGTCACCAGGTGCGAGTGTGGCACCGTCGTCGGCGACCGTGCCTGACCAGCAGGCCCTGTGGGTAAGGGTCGGGGCGTAGATGTGAAGGTCGGTGGTAAGACCATGCATGACGATTGACCATGTAATTAGAGTGGGGGGCTACCTGACTGGAAAGGTAGTGCTCACCTCTAGTGAGGCGGTCAGTATGCCGGTTGCTCCCTTCGCACTGCCGGGGAAGATGATGGAAATGCGCGGCCTGTCTGGAGTGTGGTATGTGAGCAGCTTAACCATCCTCAGTGATGGGTTGAGGTATTTGGAAGCCGACTATGCGTACCCTAATGGGAATCGAGTTCCCTTGGCGAATAACTTTGTGTACAGTCTCGAGCCCGGGACTTCCCAGTCCCTCCCGGTTGTGTGGCCAGACGTCGGCGAGGGATAGCATCACGATTGATATGCCGGCAGGTGAATATCTTTATACGAAAAGAGCGAGTCGTCGCTCGCCTCACGGACATCCGGTCGTCAACTCGTAGTGGCCCGGTCACTTAGAAGGGTGGGGTTTGGTCGATGAGGGGTGCGAGTTGGAGGGTGTGGGCTGCCTGCGGGTAGGGGACTGGCTCGTAGGTTCCGGGTTTCTGGCCGGGTTGTGGGCCGCGGGTCTCTAGCCGTGCCCTGCCGTTGGTGTTGGTGCCGGGACCGGTGTGGTTGTGGGTGTGGTTGTCGAGTGCTGTGTCAAGGGCGCGGTTGAGGCGGTTGAGGATGTCGTGGCTGATCTGCTTGCTCAGGTCGGCTGGTACGACGGCGCCGGGGACGTGGTGCTGGTGGGGTCCGGTCTTGTGGGGTAGGCGGGTGATGGTGCCGTCTGGGTGGCGTTGGTAGATGGTCTTGTCGGGGGTGTGCCAGGACAGTGTTCCGGTGGCCTGGTCTCGGGTGAGGGTCCATCCGGGGGTGTGCTTGAGGCGGTGGTGGGCCTGGCACAGGGTGGTGAGGTTGTCCAGGCTGGTGGTTCCGCCTTGGCTCCAGGCGGTGAGGTGGTCGATGTCGCAGCGCTCGGCGGGGGTCTGGCAGGTGGGGAAGACGCAGGCTCGGTCGCGGGCGCGTGCCAGGTCGGCCAGGCCGGCTGGGGGACGGTAGCGGGTGCGTCCCACGTCCAGGACGGTGCCGCTTGCCGGGTCGGTGACCAGGCGTCTCCAGGTCCCGCCGGCGGCCAGGGCCCAGGCGGTCAGGGCCGGCACCGCCGCGTTGCGCGCCCCGATGCGCACCTGAGCAACCCGCCCGCAGCAGACAACGAGGCGGCGGCCTGGGGATGGGAGCAGCAGTGAACGAGGCGGCGGCCTGGGAGGCGGGAGTGGCCGGGTCGGGTTCGGACAGACTCCTCCCGCTGGAACCGGGCAGAGTCCTCCCGTCAGCGGTGGGCAGACTGCTGGTGGTGGTGGGCAGGCTCCACCCGTTGCCCTGGGGTGTTGGGTCGTTGAGGCGGGTGGGTGTGGTGGTGGGGTGCTCGTTGGGGCTGGCTCTGCCGGACTTCGGATGGCAGGGGACCTTCAGGGGCGCTCAGCGCTCTCAGGGAACACCACACTTGGGAGCACAGCCCTCGGGCACATAGCCCCCGTGATCGCTGTCCTGGAGCCGGTTGCCTCCGATGCTGGTGGCGGGTTCGCGGCCGCCGGGACCGTGAGCGGCTGGGGTGTGGTCGGTGGCGTCTTCTGGCTGGGCAAGACCACCTGGGCCGGTGAGGCTGTTCAGGGGGACGGTGACCTGGACGTCGATGTGGATGTTTTTTCGGGGAGGGAGGTGTCCGGTGCCTGAGGGGTGTCCACCACGGGCTGGCGGACCCCACCAGAGAGCTCAAGGCCCCCAGAAGCCCTTCCAGAGGCACCCGTCAGGCAGCAACCGTGCCGAGGCGGCCCGGCCCGGAGCCTTTCACCTCAGCCTGGCCCTCGCCGCAATGCTCGGCGCGTCGTGGGCAGGGGTGGGTGTGAGGCGGTCTGCTGGCTGGTTCGTAGTGTGGACAGGGTCATGGCGGTGATGGCGTCGGCGCGTAGCTGGGCTGGGGTGCGTTGCTCACCGGCTGCCCTGGCGCTGGCGGCGATCGCGTCCAGGGTCGCGTCCAGCAGCAGCGCGTCCATCGTGGGCAGCAGCAGGCGGACCTGGGACACGCCCTCGCCGGCGGGCCTGGGGCGTGACACGCACCGCCGGGAGACGATTGACCGCACCCGCTCAGCATGCCCGGCGGGGTCGACCTCCATCAGGGCCCGCTCAATGTCGCGTCCCACCTGGGACACGCTGCGCCTAGGCGCCTGAGGCAGCACCCGCTCCTGAACCGCCAGTGCCACCGGAGCCGGCACGTCTCCCAGGCGGCGAGTCACCAAGGACGCCTTGGCTGCGTCCAGCACCCCGCACCGCTCCATGACCTCAGTGGGGGTAAAGCCCATGTCCATCAGGGCGCTGCCGTGATCCACGATCTGCCCGGCCCGGCTCCGGGATACCCCCAGGCGGGCCGATAGCAGGCAGGTGGTGTTGAACCGGCGCTCCTCATACCCCACCACCGACGAGACCCGACCATCCGGCCCCCACTGACCGGGGTGACTCGACAGCTCACCACAGGCGGTCAGGCACGCCGCCGCCAGGGACTGACCCCACGCGGCCCAGGCCGCCAGGCGGTGGCAGGCCGCGGCCAGCTCCCCCAGACCCCGTGCTCCCAGGCCAAGCAGCCCAGTAGCACCGACCTCCTCCAGAGACACGACCCTGTGTCCATCAGCAGCGGCCACCAGCGTCGCGTCAGCGTCCGAATCGCCTGCGAACAAGCCCTCACCATCAGCACTGCCGGCGCTCTCAGCATCAGAGCCCTCACCAGCGACGCCGCCGCCACCGCCATCGCCGTCGTCGTTGGGGTTCTGGGCGGCCACCAGCAGCCGGGACAGCAGCCCCTCGACCACGCCGGCCAGCGCTCCACCGCCGGCCAAGGACCCCAGCAGACCCACCACGTCCTCAGCGCAGGCCACGGCCCCCGCCGACGCGTCCCCGGCGGGCGCGGCCAGCACCTCGGCCGCACCACCGGCCGGGACACGAGGAAGCACACCGCCTTCGAACATATGTACAGTATAGCCCGAATCCCCGCTCCCCGCACGCTGAGGCAGCCACCCAGAATCACCGGCACAGCAACGAAAACCCGACGGCGCCGACCTCCCTGGCCCCAGGTGCACGAAGACAGGACATTCCCCACAGTCAGGCCTCACACCCGCACCCCAAATCCGCCCAGCCGAGCCGGCTAACCGGCCCGGGTGAGCCAGCTCAGGGACACAGGGTTCGGAAGGCCAGGTGCGGGGACATGGGTACAGGAGGGCCGGGTGCGCGGATGCAGGTTCGGAAGGGTCGGGTGCGGGTGAGCAGGTGCGGGCAGGCCAGTTCAGGATGCAGGTTCGAGGCGCTCGGCACGGGCGATCCAGTTCAGGACGTTCGGTTCGGACGGCTCACCCTGCTCTTCTAAACCCGCCTCCCGCCCCCACCCCTCCCCGACGTGACGTGGCTCAAAGCCGCGTTGTTGCCCACACCTGGGGAGCCCTGCCTTCCTCCATAGACTGTGGCGCGGTACCCCGCCGTCGTCGCCCCGGACCAGGAACAACCGGTTCTCCTGGCAGCGGGAACGCGGGTGCCACGTCCACGTCCCCTGAAACAGGGAACGAAGAACGGTGAACGCACGTCCTCTCAATGTCGCCGTCATCGGGCAGGCCCGCAGGTCATCTACGCCTCGGACATCCTCTCGAAGTCGGGCATGGAGGTCTGTATCGACCTGTTCGAGACGGCTTCCTGCGCCCCTACAGGGCTGGTGCGCTACAGCGTCGCCCCCGACCACCCGCGCATCAAGCAGATCATCGTGGCCCTCTACAAGATCCTCCAGCGCGGGGACATCCGGCTCATCGGCAACGTCGAGGTCGGCCGTGACATCTCGGTGGCCGAGCTCCAGGAGCACTATGACGCCATCATCTTCTCCACCGGAGCCGACACCGACGCCCCCTCGACATTCCCGGCGTCGATGCCCCGAGTGCTACGGCGGTGCCGACTTTGTCTCGTGGTACGACGGTCACCCCGACCACCCGCGTACCTGGGACCTGAGTGCCAAGGAGGTCGCCGTCATTGGCGTCGGCAACGTCGCGCTGGACATCGCCCGCGTCCTGGCCAAGCACGCCGACGACCTCATGACCACTGAGATCCCCGCGAACGTGGCCGCCACGCTCCAGCGGTCCCCGGTCACCGACGTGCACGTCTTCGGTCGCCGCGGTCCGGCTCAGGTGAAGTTCACCCGCTGGAGCTGCGCGAGCTCGGCAAACAGGCCGACGTCGACGTTCTCGTCGACGAGGGAGGACTTCGGTACGACGAGGGGCTCGCAGGCGGCCCTGGCCTCCTCAACCAGCAGCGCCAGGTCGTCAAGGCCCTTGAGGGGTACGCGATGCAGGGAGCCGGAGGACCTCACCGCCTCCCACCGCATCCCACATCCACCTCTTCTCGGCGCCCACGGGGTCCTCACCGACGACGACGGCCACGTCGTCGGCCTGCCTCGAGCGCACCCGCCTGACCGGCGACGGCAACGTCACCGGCACCGGCGAGTACCGCGACTGGCCCGTCAGGCCGTCTACCGCGCCGTCGGATATGCCTCCAGCGCCATCGAGGGCCTCCCCTTCGACCCCGAGCGGCACGTCGTCCCCAACGAGGGCGGCCGCGTCCTCGGCGGGACGGCAAGCCTCTGACCGGCCTGTACGCCACCGGATGGATCCGTCGCGGCCCCGTGGGCCTCATCGGCTCCACCAAGTCCGACGCGCGGGAGACCATCACCAACCTCGTGGCCGACGCCAACGCCGGCCTGCTGCACGCCGAGACCAGCGACGAGGCCCAGGTCGGTCACGACGCCATCATCGCCCTGCTGGGTCCGCGGCATCCCCTTCACCAACTGGGAAGGCTGGGGAGCTGCTGGACGCCTACGAGCGCGAGCTCGGTGAGGGAGCTACGGTGAGGTCGTCGTCACCGGAGGGGCCTCAAGCCGCGCGAGCGCTCGTCAAAGGTCGTCTCCCGCGATGCCATGACCGCGATCTCCCGCTCCACCGAGGGTTCCGAGGACCTCATCAGCCAGCCCGAGACGGGTCGCGTCCCCGAGCGCGTCGCCCACCGCCTGGCCGACTGAGCCGAGCACGGTCTACAGCTCAAGCCCAGCCGACATCGCATCACCCGTCCGCACCGGTCCCGCGGCCGATGCCGGACGGGCGTCGTCTCGACACGGAGAGGAAGAAGTTCGATGAGAACCCGCCGCATCCGCTTCGCCGGCGGAACCAACCGCTGGGCGCGTGACCTCTACCTGCGTGCCTTTCCCGAGGATAGGCGCATTCCCTGGGCGCTCATCCACGTGCTCAACCTGCGCCGCGGCATCGACCTCGTCGCCTGGGTGGGACCAGCCCCGCCGGACCGACCCGTGCGGCCCGCCCGGATCCTGTCGCCCTGACCTGGACCGTGCGTCGCCCCGGCTCCCGCCTGCTCTTCCTCTTCTACCTCGCCGTCGACGACGCCGCACGCGGCAGCGGGGTGGGCACCCGTCTCCTGGCCGAGCTCGAGCGCCGTCACCCCGGCTGCACCATCGTCCTGGACATCAGGCCGTCATCGCCGGGGCCGACAACGCCGAGCAGCGACGCCGTCGGTTCTCCTTCTACGAGCGCTCCGGCTTCCGCGACACCGGGTACGCGGTCGAGGACTCGACGGGGAGTACTGGACCCTCGCGCGTGAGGCGCCGGGAACCACCTTCGATCCCGACGACTTCCGCGATGCCCTGAGCTGCCTGGACTGCATCACCGCGCGAGTGGTCCCGCGCCAGCAGACATAGGTCAGACACAGGTTCATCCCATAGTCTCCACCCATGACAAGGACTCACCACTACAACGGTCTCAAGACCGCCGTCCTCCTGGGCGGCATGTGAGACCTGCTTCTCCTGCTCGGCTACGTGCTGGCCCGGGGACTGGCTCCGCCATCTGGCTGGTGATCGCGCCGGTCATCGGCCTGGTGCAGACCGCCCTCGGCTTTTGGAACTCCGACAAGATCGCGGTGCGCTCCATGGGCGCCATCAGGGTCACCGAGGCCCAGCAGCCCCAGATGTACGCCATCGTGCGTGAGCTCTCCGCCGCTGCCAGCCAGCCCATGCCGCGCCTCTACGTGGCCCCCGATGAGCCCTCAACGCCTTCGCCACCGGCCGCAGCCCCTCGCACGCCGCCGTGTGCTGCGCAGGGCATCCTCCAGCTCCTCAACGAGCGCGAGCTGCGCGGCGTCCTGGGCCACGAGCTCTCCCGTCTACAACCGCGACATCCTCACCTCCTCGGTGGCCGCGGGCATCGCCAGCGTCATCTCCTCCATGGTCACCATGGCCATGTGGTTCGGCGGCGGCAACCGGCGCGACCGGGACGGCGGCAACATCATCGCCGTCCTGCTGCTGGCCTCCTGGCGCCCCTGGCCGCCGCCATCACCCAGTTCGCCATCTCCCGGACCCGCGAGTACGACGCCGACCACGACGGCGCCGAGCTCACCCAGGACCCGCTCGCCCTGGCCAGCGCGCTCAGCAAGCTCGAGTCCGGCATCTCACGCGTGCCCATGGGACAGGACCCGCGCCTCGAACCGGTCTCCTCCATGATGATCGCCAACCCCTTCGGGAGCCTGCGCAGCCTCTTCGCCACCCACCCGCCCATGGACAAGCGCATCGCCCGCCTCGAGCAGATGGCCGGGTACTGACAGTGCCACTGACCGTCGTCGGCGGACTACCGGCAGTCGGCAAGACCGCCGTGTGCCGTGAGGTCCTGCGCCTGCGGGCCGAGGCACGGCCACGGAGTCGACCACCGACCTGGTTGCGCATCGACTCCATCGAGCAGGCTCTGCGGGACAGCGGTGAGATGCTCCCCGGCATGCCCGCGGGCGCCGGATACTACGTGGCTGCCGCTGTGGCCCGGGATGTCCTGGACTCGGGCGGGGACGTCCTGGTCGAGTGCGTCAACCCGCTGCCCCTCACCCGCCGCCTATGGGAGGAGACGGCCTCAGACCTGGGCGCCCGGTTTCTCGCCGTCGAGGCTCATTTGCTCCGATGAGGCCGAGCATCGGCGCCGCGCCCAGCAGCGGGTGAGCGACATCAAGGGACTCGAGCTGCCGGGGTGGCGGAGATCACGCACCGTGATTACGTCCCTTGGCCCGAGGCCGACCTCCGCCTCGACACCGCCCGTCTCACCGTCACCGGGGCCGCCCGGGCCATCGTCGACCTCGGCCTCGCGGATGGAACCCGATGACGGTGGACAGGGGAGTGGACACTCCACCTCCCACTGGAACCGACGACGACATCGCCCCACGCATCAGGGGCCGCCGCCGACGCTCGGCGAACTGCGCGGCGTGACGACCGGACCGGTCGAGCGGCTGGGGACCGGTGAGACTACACCGCCTGGCGGAGTCGGCTCCGGGGAGCAGGCCGGGTCCTGCGCCTTCCGACGCCCGCCCCGCAGCCTGCCCCGCTCCATGCAGGCCGAGTTCGAGGTCCTCAGACGCGTCCCACCCGAGCTGGGAACCAGCGCCGTCGCCCTGGAGACCGGCAGCGACAACCCGCTCGGCACCCCCTACATGGTGACCACCCACGTCCCCGGTCGGGCCCTGCGCACCGCCGACTGGAACCCACGGTTCGCCACCGCCCTCGCCCACCAGATCGCCCCGCCTGCAGGCGCTCCTCGCAGCCACCGCCACCGCGCCGTCGGCCGCCTTCGTGCCTAGCGCCGACGAACAGGGGGAGGAGCTGGTGACCTGGTGGGGAGAGCATCATCCGCAGACCCTCACCGACCCCCGCGTCCTCGAGCTCCTGCCCGCCTGGCGCCGTGAACTCGACCGCCTCGCCCCGGCCTTCGAGGCGGTCCCCACCCACCGACTCATCCACGGCGACGCCGTCGCGCCCAATGCATCCTCGGCCCCGACGGCCTGCCGCGACTCATCGACTTCGAGTGGTCCGGGCCCGGCGACACCGCCAAGGACCTGGCCCTCATCGGGGGCCGGGTGACTGGCGGGCCCTGGTACCTGCCCATGACGCCCGACGACGTCACCGCCTTCGTCACTGAATATTCGCGGTACTCGCGGCGCTCGCGGCTTGCGCAGGACACGGGTGCCGCCGACCTGCAACGGCTGCTGGAACGCCGCGAGGCCTACGAGCTCCTCGACCGCCTGGGCAACCTCCTGTACTGCCTCAGCCGCCCCGGCGGGGCCGTTGCAACAGATGGGCCGATGAGCTCGCTCGCAGCCTGACCGCCCGACTCGGTGGCTGAGCCGCCCGCTTCAAGGCAGTGTCGGGCTGGCCCTCGCATGGCCCCGCCAGGGTGGCAGGATTGGGCGTGATTCAGGCCCTGAGGGAGGATATGAGGCATGAACCGATCAGCATGGGCCGCGCGCTACCGCCAGCTCGGCAGGGACGCCGCCTTCCTCCTCCTCAGCGGGCCACTGAGCCTGCTCGCCTTCTACCTGGTTGTTCCGCTGACCGCCCTCGGTGTGGTCACCACCATCATCTGGGTGGGGCTGCTGCTGCTCATCATCGACCTGAGCATCGCCGGGGGCTTCGCCAACATCGCCCGCCTCGCCGTGGCGCGCGTGGACGGGCGCGAGCCGGTACCCGGCGGCTACCTCGAGCCCGAGCCGGGGGCCTCCGCGCGCCGTCGGCTCTTCCGGCGCCTGCGCGACCCTCAGCGCTGGATGGACCTGCTGTGGGCCGTCATCTACTTCCCGGTCTCCCTCATCACCTGGATCATCAGCGTCGTGTGGCTGGCCCTGGCCGTGGCAGGTCTCCTGGCCCCCATTGCCGACATCACCCTTGACCTGGTCCTCGATCCGGCCGTGGGGCAGCGTCAGGGGACTGGCTCATCTTCTGGGCCTGCAGCCGGAGCTGTTCTGGGACATCGGTTTCCAACCTCACCTGCGGCATCGTCTTCTCCCTGACCGCCCCGCCGTCCTGCGGGGCCTGGCCTGCCATGCAGACGGGTCTCATCCGCGCCATGCTCTCCTGGCGCAGCGAGGGTCAACCGCCTCCAGACCTCCCGGGCCGCCGTTCAGCGCGCCGAGGCCGACACCCGCCGCCGCCTGGGCGCGACATCACGACGGTCCCCAGCAGCGCCTCGTGCGCCTGCGCATGGACCTGGCCCGTGCCACCGGCAGGCCGAGAAGGACCCGGCGGCCGCGTCGGCCATCATCCGGAGCGCCATGGAGCAGACCCAGCAGACTCTCGACGAGCTGCGTCAGCTCTCCCGCAGCATCGCCCCACCTGTCCTCATCGACCGTGGCCTGGCGGCCGCCATCACCGAGCCGCCACCCGCTCCTCCGTCCCCGTCACCGTGAGCACCGACCTGCCCGACCTGCCCGACCACGTCTCCCAGGCCGCCTGCTTCGTGGTCAGTGAGGGCGCTGGCCAACCTCAACAAAGCACTCCGGGGCCACGGCCGCCAGCGTCGATGCCCGTATCGTCGACGGCGCCCTGCTCGTGAGGGATCAGTGACAACGGCATCGGAGGGGCCTCGACCGCCAGAGGACATGGCCTGGCCGGCCTGGTCGAGCGCCTCAACAGGGTCGACGGTGAGCTCTTCATCACGTCCCCGACCGGCGGACCGACCACACTGGAGGCGAGAATCCCGTGCGCGTTCTGATCGCTGATGACTCCGTCCTCCTGCGCGAGGACTGGCACTCATCCTGGCCGACGGCGGCCACGAGGTCGTCGGGGGTGGGGACGGTGAGGCCCTCGTGAGCGAGGCCCTGCGGCTGCGGCCCGACGTCGTCGTCGCCGACATCCGCATGCCGCCCTCCACACCGACGAGGGCCTGCGGGCCACCACCCGCATCCGTGCCCAGTGGCCGGGTGCACCCATCCTGCTGCTGAGCCAGTACGTCGTCGCCGGCTACCTGCCCGAGCTCCTGGCCGACGGCGGCGGCGCCCTGGGCTACCTCCTCAAGGACCGGGTCGGCGACATCGACGCCTTCCTCGGTGCGGTCGAGGCAGGGTGGCGCGCGGCGAGCTCGTCCTGGACCCCGACGTCGTCTCCCAGGTCCTCCAGCGAGGCCGGCGAGACGACCCGCTCACCGAGCTCACGCCCCGTGAGCAGGGAGGTCCTGGCCCTCATGGCCGAGGGGCCACACCAACGCCGGCATCGCCAAGATCATGGTGGTCACCGAGGGGCGGTGGAGAAAGCACACCCAGCGGATCTTCGCCAAGCTCGGCCTGCTGCCCGACGCCGCCGTCCACCGCCGCGTCAAGGCCGTCCTGACGCTGCTGTCGGCCTGGTCGCCGGGGACGAGCGCCGCTCAGCGGTAGTTGACGAACTGGAGCGCGGCGTCGACGTCGAGGTTCTTCAGCAGGGGCGATCACCGTCTGGAGGTCGTCGCGGGACTTGGAGGTCACCGCACCTCGTCGCCCTGGATCGTGGCCTTGACGCTCTTGGGGCCCTCGTCACGGATCGCCTTGGTGATCTTCTTGGCCACCTCCTGGGTGAGTCCCTCACGCAGCGGGCAGGCCAGACGGTGAGATCTTGCCCGATGGGCGCGGCTCCTTGTCCCCCAGGTCCAGGGCCTTGAGGGAGACGCCGCGGCGGAAGAGCTTGGACTCCAGGACGTCCAGGATCGCCAGGACCCGCTCGGCCGTGTTGGCCTCCAGGGTGATGGTGTCGCCCGACAGGCTCACGGGAGGCATCAACGCCGCGGAAGTCGTAGCGCTGGGGATCTCCTTGGCGCACTGGTTGACGGCGTTGTCCACCTCCTGACGGTCGGGCGGGAGACGACGTCGAAGGAGGTCGTTGGCCATGGCGGCAGTCCTTTCCGGGGTGGGGACTTCAGTCGCCCCGAGTCTAGAGTGGGTTGTTCTGTGGGAGGGTCCTACAGGGGCGATTGGCGTTTCGCGCCGCTGCCTGCTATTCTTCACGGCGCCAAGCGATGGCCGAGAGGTCGGAGCGCGGAGCCAAGACGGGTTGCCCGAGCGGCCAATGGGGAGCTGACTGTAAATCAGCCGCGTAATGCTACAGGGGTTCAGATCCCTCACCCGCCACGGCGATCCTCGTGATCGCACCTCGCCATCCGGTGAGGGCCGCAGTGAGCAAGCCACGGCGGAACGAGTGCCGAGAGCGATTCGAATCTGCCTGCGATTCGGCTCGTTGCTCGATAAGCTCAGTCGGCAGGCGTCTCCATAGTAAGGGAGAAGGTCAAGGGTTCGATTCCCTTTCAGGGGCTCTCACAGCGGGGGCCACTGGCCCCCATTGTGTTCCTATGGCGAGGTAGCTCAGCTGGTTAGAGCGCACGACTCATAATCGTGAGGTCGAGGGTTCGAGTCCCTCCCCCGCTACGCAAGCTTTCGAGTACAGCGTTCCGTCGCATGCTCGAGGATCGACACGAGGAGACAAACGTGGCCAGCAAGTCCGCCGACGTTCGCCCCAAGATCACTCTGGCCTGCTCAGGGTGCAAGGGGCGCAACTTCATCACCAGAAGAACCGTCGGAACACCCCGACCGTCTCAGCATCGCCAAGTTCTGTGCTCGCTGCGGCAAGCACCCGAGCACCGCGAGACCCGCTGAGCATCGCGCAGCGTCGGTCGCGGCCGGGTAGCGAAAGCCCCGTCGACATGAGGTCGGCGGGGCTTCGTCGTTTCCTCGAAGCGGGTGCCTAGCATCGTGAGGGTGAACGGTCTCAGTTCCTGTGACGACGCCGTCGAGCGGCTCGCAGCAGTCCTGAGCGGGGTGCTCGCAACCTGCTCCTCGGACTGTCCGACCGCGAGGGCTCACCGCCAGGCCCGGCGGGGGGCGACGGCGATCCTCCCGCTGTGCAGGCCCTGCACCGGATCCAAAAGGCGGCTGCGGGACTGCCAGGGAGAGCCGCCTGGGAGGGCCTGGTGCACCGTCGTTGCCGGATGAGTGCGAGCCCCCGCGTGGCGAGGTCGCCCAGGGGCCGGCCGCGGCCGATGGAGATCTCGATCCGGCAGGGTCGGGCGCGCCGGGTGGGAGCTCATCCAGGCGACGGTCGAGGTGTCGGTGGAGGGGCGGTACTGGCGGGTGACCCATGAACTCGCCCGCCGGACGTCGCCGCCCGGGCCAGACGCCGTCGAAAACGGGACACTCGCGGCCCCGGGGGCCGGATTTGATACGTCGACGGGCTGCGTGTTCTACCGGCTCACTGGCTCCGATGTGGTCTCCTGGGCACAGGCCAGCGGAGACCGGAACCCCATCCATCTCCTTCCCGGAAGGGCGGCTGAGGCGGGTCTTTCGGTCGGTTCCGGCGAGGTCGTCGCTCACGGCTTGCTCCTCGGAGCGATCAGTCTCGCCCTGGTCCAGCCTTCGCCTTCACGGCAGGTCGGCCTCGTATTCATTGGTTCTGCTGATGTTCCGGCCTCCGAGTGCGGCGCGGAGGAGTCGTGGGCGATGCTCGCCGTCGATCCTGTCAGCGGAGACATCACTCAGGGCCGGCGTCCCGTCCTGCGCCGCCAGTGATTCCATCCATCCCGTCAACGCCACCCGGAGATGGTGCGGAATCAGGCAGTCTCCTATCGGTACATGAAGGAATAGTGATCGCTTACTGGAGTAGTCTGACGGAGATTCATTACCGCCTTGAAGGAAGTGACGCGAAGACGTGAAAATAAATTATAGACCCCCAGCCAATCATCGGTAGATGGGGATGATAGCGTAACAAAGGTGGGTATTTGGGATGTCAAACTGATGTATGTCAGGTGACATGAAGTCAGTGCCTGAATTGTTTTCCTGCACAGAAGTGGGTCTCCGAGATCCGCTTAATATCAACGAAAAGTGGAGGGGTTGCCTGTGTTTCCAAGGTTGCCTGATGTTGTGGGTCACTGTGGTGGAGTGCTGAGTCTCCGACCGAGTGTGATAAAAAAAGAAGTGGAGCCGCGCTTGTAGAAAGCCAAAAGTCGATCAACAAGTTCGTGCTCGAAGGTTCGCGACCTGCCACAGGTCGGTGCTGAGAAGGAGTCGATAAAGGTGATTACCGCAGAGCGGACGATGGTGGAACCGACGGCCTGCGTCGAGGATGTCGAGATGACGTGGACTCAGAGCGATCAGGGAAGCCGTTGAGGCCACCTACGGCCAGAACTGGCCGGGGCTGCGGGATCTCCGAGGACGGTCTGGAGTCGGCCGGTGGCTGCGGCCAGAGCGACTCCGCTAGAGCAGAAGGGCTTCCGTCGGCTCGATGAGATCGAGATGGATGCCTGGCGCTCCTTCCTGGCGGCCTCCACCTCCGTCACCGCCCGTCTCAATCGTGAGCTCGAGGCCGGGTGCGGCATCTCCATGCACAGTACGGATCCTGGTGCGCCTGTCCGGGGCTCCTGAGCAGACTCTGCGCATGTCCCTCTCGCCGAGCACGTCTCGCACTCCCGCTCGGCTGACCCACACGGTCCGACGCCTGGAGAACGTGGGGTACGTCGAGCGCAGCTCCTGCGACTCCGACCGTCGCGGCGTCAACTGCACGCTGACACCGCAGGGTCTCAGCTTCCTGCGCGAGGCCGCTCCGGTACACCTCGACGGCGTACGCCGCCATGTCGTCGACCGTCTCAGCCGTGAGCAGCGGGTCGCCTTGGCCGAGCTCGTGAGGGTCATCGCCCAGGCCCCGGACTCCTCCTGCGGGCTCTCGGCGGCCTCGGCCTCCTGAGGACTCCTGCGCGATCAGTGGGCGTCGTCAGCCGGTCTCGTCACCGGTGGCGGCGCCCTGCAAGTCTATCGAGACCACGTCCAGGTCCGCCAGAAGGCGGCGCAGCAGCAGCGAGGGAGATGCCGACGACTCCGTGAGGTCGCCGTCGATCCCCTCGATGAAGGCGCCGCCCGGGCAATCAATGGTGAAGGCTCCGGCGCACCACAGCGGTTCCCCGCTGGCGATGTGAGCCTCGATCTCAGCCGGGGACGGGGGGCCGAAGCGGATGGTGGCCGAGCTGGCCCCTCGGCGATGGCGCCGTCGGCAGTGCGCACCAGGGAAGTGCCCGTGTGCAGGGGTGCCGGTACTCCCGCTCATCATCCGCCAGCGCTCACGGGCATCGGCGGCGTCGATGGGCTTTCCGACGACCTGGCCGGCGATCTCAGCGTGGGTCGCAGCCCACGACCACCTCGGCCTCCTGCGGGTCGGTGGAGGCCGCATGACGTCGAGGGCCTTGGCCCGAGCCAGGGAGCCTGGACCTGCTCGGCGGCGGTCGGGGCCGCTAGACCGGCCTCGCGGCGCCGTCGGATCAGCTCGCCGAGCACGGCCTCCTCGTCGACGTCGGAGACCCGCACCAACAGCTCGACCCTGCGGCTCGCAGGGTGGCCAGCGGCGGATGACTTCGAGGCCAGGAGAATCACGTCGCCAGACTATACGGGCCGGTAGTCTCGGATCATGATCTCAGGCGGCAGCCCCTTCTCGCGTCTCGACACCGTTCCCGTCACCGGATCCACAGGGACGACCTGCACCGGCCTCAAACCAGCCGTAACTTCCA